>ENA-UERN01000597-UERN01000597.1-human-gut-metagenome-genome-assembly--contig:-NODE-597-length-41756-cov-10.401857_pt1 | contig 41756 bp, 36 predicted proteins | sample MGYA00242950_ERZ507950 | MGnify/ENA primary metagenome ERZ507950 (study PRJEB26167, sample SAMN06115515) | human gut metagenome | host: Homo sapiens | place: China:Ningxia | collected 2014-11-26...
GGAAAATGTGACCTGTAAGCAAAGCACAGTATTAACAGGGCTTCTACACAGCTATTCCATGTGAGGAATCTTATCCCGACCATGAAGCCGCTGGATACCGACAAGAAGGCTGAAAAGGCCATTTCCGCGCCTGCCGCGGCTCCCGTGCAGGAGAAGATCGACTTCTCCAACGTGAAGATCGAACCCATCTTCAAGGACATGGTGGATTTTGAGACTTTTGCCAAGTCCGATTACCGGGCTGTGAAGATCCTGGCCTGCGAAGCGGTGAAGAAGTCCAAGAAGCTGCTGAAGTTCACTTTGAATGACGGCGAGCGCACGGATCGCGTGATTTTGAGCGGCATCCATGAATATTATGAGCCGGAAGAGCTGGTCGGCAAGACGGCCATCGCCATCGTGAACCTGCCTCCCAGAAAGATGATGGGCATTGATTCCGAGGGTATGATGATCTCCGCCGTTCATGAGGAGGACGGTCACGAGGGCCTGAATCTCCTGATGGTGGATGACCGGATTCCCGCCGGCGCGAAGCTGTACTAAGATTCGCATTTCTAAAAAACCAAAATGAAAGGGCAGTCCCGATTGGGACTGCCCTGAGACTGTCGATAAAGTAGTAAATTCTCCGCGACGGTAAGGAAGAGTGTGCGCGGGAAACCCAAGAGGGGTGTCCCGCGCCATTAAAATCCTAAGTTTTCAGAACTTTTATGAAGTTCTGAAAACTTGCTCAGCGGGGAGAAAAGACTTTTTCGACACGCTGAGGGCAGTCCCGATTGGGACTGCCCTTTCTTGCGCAAATTGAGTTGTAAGGACTGTTTTACGGCTGCGAAAATATCAGTCCAGGCCCAGCACCGCCCGACCGCTGTCGCTCCAATAGCTGTCCAGTGCGGCGTAGGGGAAATGGAACTCCTGCGGGCCGTTGGCGTAAGAGGCCAGCTCGTAGGCGGAGAAGATCACCGTCAGACCGTCCGCATCAAAGGAGGCGGCGTAGTCGCTGCTCCATTTCTCCAAAGTTTCCCGGTAATTATCCCAATAGACATCGGAGAGGGACTGCCCCTCCAGCTCCGGTGTCGATGCGATCTGTTCCTCCGCCTGCACCTCGATCATATCCGCTACTGCCAGCGTGAAGGTCTGGGGATCGGCAGCCAGCTCCGAGATGGTGAGGAACATGCCGCTGTCCAGATCATAGTTCCATGCGAAATACACGGTGTTGGGGTGCGCACCGCCCAGATAGCTGTAATAATCGGCGGCAATGCTGATGAAGGTGCCGGTGCGGTAGCAGGTGTAAGTCAGTTCCTCTGAAAGGGGAGCCATATGGTCCTCGGAAAACATCTCAGGCATATCCCGATACAGATCCTTCACAAAGGAAATGTTTTCCTCTGAGGAATTCGATTCCCGCCACTGGTCGAAATTTTCGTTAAAGGTATGGACCCGGTCCATGGCCTGCTCCTGCGCAGGGGTGGAAGGATCTTCGATCAGCGCACCGTTGGCGTAGGCCTGCAAATGAGGGATTTGGAAATCAATGACCATCAAAGTGGTGCCGTCCTCCGCTGTCACCGTTTGTTCATAGGGGTCGGTGGACACTTCATAAGTAATTTCCTCTGTATCCGCAGCGGGAGGCGGCGTCGGAGATTCCGGCATGGGAAGCGGGACAGCGCCGCAGCCGCCCAGCAGCGCCGGCAGGCATAGGGCCAGGATCAGAGAGAGATACTTTTTCATGTGAAACTCCTTTCAGGAAATGAGTCAGGGCATGACGGGATTCTGCCGCCAGAGGGAGCCGCAGGCTTCTGTCAGTTCTGGATACGCCAGAGCGTACAGGTCGGCGGCCCGGCTTTCAGTCTCAAAGAGACGCTGAGCGTCAGGGGAGAGGGACCGGATGGCGGCGGGCTTCGTAATGACCGGAAGGCGGGCGGTTTTCCGCATCCGGCCCAGCAGTGCCCGGCCGGTCTCATTAGCGGACAGGACTCGTAGGTAAGGGACGGAGGCGGGCAGCTTGGCGGGGGTCAGGCCCAGATAGGCCCAGAGGACCATCCGCCGCAGCCGGGCGTAAGCGTAGCGCTTGGTTTTGGCGTTGTCTAAAACATCGTCAAGTGTGGCGGCGTTCCGGCTGGCGTTGTACAGCCGCTGGCCGACGCCCTCGTGTCCGGTGTCCAACGCATCGAATTCTGCCGGAGTCATGGACCGGAGCCGGGCCAGAATTGCCCGCTCACAGGCGGCGGCGAATACCGGCGCGCAGCCCGCAGTCTCCTCCGCCTCGTAAACGGTCCTCATGGCCGGGACCATCCGGGACAGGGCATCGGCTCGGCGGCCTTCTGCCAGCAGGTGCCGAATGGCGGAGGCGGAATAGCCCCCGGCGTTCTCCGGGGTGACGTCATGGGCCGCACCGGTCCGGGGGATCGTAAACAGCGCAGGAGCCGCGCCCACACGCAGCAGCGCCCGACAGTATTCGATCCCAAGGGTGTTGTTGGGGTCGGACAGCAGCGCGGCGTCCGATGGGGAGAGCAGGGCGGCTACGGCCCGCTGACGGGCGGCGGCAAAGCTGTCCCCCTTGGTCAGCTCCGCTTTCAAGGCCGTCTGAAAGGCAGCGTCCTCCAAAGCCCCCGCGGCCCGCGCAAGGGCGGCGGTATCTCCACATTCGCTGCCAAAGGCCAGCACGTCCAGCAGTCCCGTGGCGGTGAGAACCTCGACGCCGCCTTGGGCGAATCCCTCGGCAGAGCTGACGGCCCAGGGGAGGGGCAGCTCCAATACCAGATCCGCCCCGCTCCGGACGGCGGCCTCCGCCCGGGCGTGACGGCGTACCAACGCAAAGTCACCCCGCTGGACAAAATCGCCGCTCATGGCGCAAATAACGGCGGTGTCTCCGCCAAATTGCTGCCGGACGGCCTGTATCAGGGCGAGGTGACCATAATGCAGGGGATTATATTCTGTTATGATACCAGCGGTTTTCACATTTGTCACCTCAAAGCGGTTACAAAATAATGTCAATTCGGTAAAAATGTAGGTTGTATCTTGCGGAGGATTTGTTATAATGAAAAAGAGAGTTTGCGCAAATGCAAACATTATATTTACATTGTAGCTTAAATATGGAAAGCTGGCAAGGCTTTCCCAAAAGAAGAAGGAGATCCAACGATGAATATTCTGGTTATCAACGCGGGCAGTTCCTCTTTGAAGTATCAGCTGCTGAACCCCGAGACCGGCGTTCTGCTGGCCAAGGGCCTGTGCGAGCGTATCGGCATCGACGGCAAGTTCACCTACAAGCCCCAGATCGAGGGCAAGCAGGTCCTGGACGCCGTGGATGTGGCTATGCCCACCCATTCCGAGGCCATCCAGGCTGTGCTGAACGCTCTGGTGGATAAGGACAATGGCGTGATCGGCTCCATGAAGGAGATCGACGCTGTGGGTCACCGCGTGGTGCACGGCGGCGAGGCCTTCAACAAGTCTGTTCTCATCACCGATGAGGTCATGAAGGCTCTGGAGGATTGCATCACCCTGGCTCCTCTCCACAACCCTGCCAACATCACCGGCATCAACGCCTGCACCGCCGTTATGGGCAAGGACGTGCCTCAGGTGGCCGTGTTCGATACCGCTTTCCATCAGACCATGCCCGCCAAGGCCTATATGTATGCTCTGCCTTATGAGTACTATGAGAATGACAAGGTCCGTCGCTACGGCTTCCACGGCACCTCTCATAAGTATGTCTCTCAGCGCGCTGCCGCTATGCTGGGCAAGAAGCCTGAGGAGCTGAAGCTGATCTCCTGCCACTTGGGCAACGGTTCCTCCGTCACCGCCGTGGACGGCGGCAAGAGCGTGGATACCTCCATGGGCTTCACCCCCCTGGCCGGTCTGCCCATGGGCACCCGCGCCGGCGATCTGGACGCCGGTATCCTGCAGTACCTGATGAATAAGTATGACATGAACATCGACACCATGCTGGATATCCTCAATAAGAAGTCCGGCGTTCAGGGTGTGTCCGGTGTGTCCTCCGACTTCCGTGATCTGGAGAATGCCCACAAGGAGGGCAACGAGCGCGCCGGTCTGGCCGTGGATATGTTCAATTATGGCGTGAAGAAGCTCATCGGCGCTTATGCTGCCGCTATGGGCGGCGTGGACGCCATCATCTTCACCGCCGGCGTGGGCGAGAACAGTGCTTCTCAGCGTCTGGACATCGCCTCCGGTCTGGAGTTCATGGGCGTGAAGATGGACGCCGAGGCCAACAATGTCCGCGGCAAGGAAGCCGTCATCTCCGCCGCTGACTCCAAGGTGAAGGTCCTGCTGATCCCCACCAATGAGGAGCTCATGATCGCTATGGACACCGCTTCCATCGTCAAGGGCTAAGCTATATTCGATCCATCAAAGGGACCCTTGATGAGGGTCCCTTAGCGTGTCGAAAAAGTCTTTTTCTCCCCGTGTGGAGCAGGAATACACCGTCGGCCCAGCCGGTTTCCGTGTGCTTTGCCCCCGAAAACCGGGGGCCATCCTCGAAACAGGCTCGCTTCATCCGCCGCTGGCGGCGCTTCGCCTGCTTCCCCTTCTTGGGTTTCCCGCGCACACCCTTCCTTACCGTCGCGGAGGATTTACCACTTTATTGACAGTCTGAGGGACCCTCGATGAGGGTCCCTTTTCTATACGGAGGAACTGATCTATGCAGCTGAACACACTGTCTATGGTCCACGAATTCCTGCGCCGGACCGTGAAGCCGGGAGACTTCTGCATCGACGCCACGGCAGGAAAGGGCCGGGATACGGCCCTGCTGTGCCGCCTGACGGGGGATGCGGGCCGGGTGCTGGCCTTTGACATTCAGGAGGCGGCGGTGGCGCAGACCAAGGCCCTGCTGGCGGCGGAGGGCCTGACGGCGGAGGTGATCCGGGACAGCCACGCCAATATGGAGCGCTACGCGGTGGCGGAAACGGTGGACTGTGTGGTGTTCAACTTCGGACGGCTCCCCGGCGGGGACCCGTCTATCTTTACCCGGTCGGATACCTCCGTAGCGGCGTTGGAGGCGGCTCTGCGGCTGCTGAAGCCCGGCGGCGTCATCGCCATTGCCCTGTATTACGGCGGCGCCAACGGCTACGGGGAGCGGGATGCCGTGATGACATGGCTGGAAACGCTGGATGACCGGAAATTTTCCGTCCTCCGCTGCGATTGGGCCAACCGGCGGAACGATCCCCCGGTTCCCATTTTTATCTGGAAAGATTGATCGATTTTTTCTGTATTGTCATTGGCGAAAGGATTTGCTATCATGAAGCTGTAACGCGGCGCAGAAGCGCCGATCCAGTCAGGAGGAATAACTATGAAAGATCTGAAGGATACCTGCCGGGTGGCTGTGGTGCAGTGCGCCCCGGTGATGTTTGACAAAAAAGCCGGTACGGAAAAAATGGTGGAACTGATCCGGGAAGCCGGGAAAAACGGCGCGGAGCTCATCGTGTTCCCGGAGCTCATCATCCCCTGCTATCCCTACGGCATGACCTTCGGCTACACCGTAGGCAGCCGGGACAAGGTGGGCCGTCTGGACTGGAAGCGGTATTATGACAATTCCCTCTGCATTCCCGGCCCTGAGACGGAGCTGCTGGGGCAGGCGGCGAAGGAGGTCCACGCCTATGTCAGCATCGGCGTGTCCGAGCGGGGAGAGGACAGCGCCACGCTGTATAACTCCAACCTCGTATTTTCCCCGGAGGGGGAGCTGCTGAACGTCCACCGGAAGCTGAAGCCCACCGGAGCGGAGCGTCTGGTGTACGGTGACGCCAACAAGGACTATTTCCCCATCACCGATACCCCCTGGGGACCTATGGGCAATCTGATCTGCTGGGAGAGCTATATGCCTCTGGCTCGGGTGGCCCTGTACCAGAAGGGCATTACCCTCTACATTTCCCCCAACACCAACGATAACCCCGAATGGCAGGATACTATCAAGCACATTGCCATTGAGGGCCACTGCTTCTTCATCAACGCCGACATGGTGTTCACCAAGGAGATGTACCCCAAGGATCTCCATTGCCCGCAGGAGATCGAACAGCTGAGCGACATCCCCTGCCGGGGCGGAAGCTGCGTGGTGGACCCCTACGGCCACTATGTAACGCAGCCGGTGTGGGACAAGGAGGACATCATCTACGCCGATCTGGATATGCAGCAGGCCATTGCCAGCCGCATGGAGTTTGACGGTGTGGGTCACTATGCCCGGCCGGACGTACTGGAATTGCGGGTCCATGAATAAACAGACAGCCGCCCTGACGGAAATTCCCATCGGGGCGGCTGCTGCCGTCTTACCAAAGAAAAACAGGCCTCCTCTTGGCAGAGGAGGCCTGTTGCTTCGGAGTGATTTTTTTTACAGATGCAGGACCCGGTCCCGGATCTCCTGCGTCCGGCCCTGATTCCAGAACTGGGTGCCGATATAGCCGCAGGTCCGGCGGGCGACGTTCATCTTGTCCTGATCCGTGTTGCCGCACTTGGGGCACTTCCAGATGAGCTTGCCGTTGTCCTCTACGATCTGGATCTCACCATCCCAGCCGCAGACCTGACAGTAGTCGCTCTTGGTGTTGAGTTCGGCGTAAATGATGTTGTTGTAGATGAACTTCATCACCTCCAGCACGGCGGGGATGTTGTTCTGCATGTCCGGAACCTCCACATAGCTGATGGCGCCGCCGGGGGAGAGGTGCTGGAACTGGGCCTCGAATTTGAGCTTGTCAAAGGCGTTGATCTCCTCCGTGACGTGGACATGGTAGCTGTTGGTGATGTAGCCCTTGTCAGTGATGCCCTCAATGATGCCGAACCGGCGCTGGAGGCACTTGGCGAACTTGTAAGTGGTGGATTCCAGCGGCGTGCCGTACAGAGAATAGTCGATGTTTTCGGCTTTCTTCCACTCGGCGCACTTGTCGTTCATCTTCTGCATGATGGATAGGGCGAAGGGGGTGGCACTGGGGTCGGTGTGGCTCTTGCCGGTCATGTACTTCACGCATTCATACAGGCCCGCGTAGCCCAGAGAAATGGTGGAATAGCCGTTGTAGAGCAGCTTGTCGATGGTTTCGCCCTTTTTCAGCCGGGCCAGCGCACCGTACTGCCACAAAATGGGGGCGGCGTCGGAGGTGGTGCCCTTGAGCCGCTCATGGCGGCACTGAAGGGCCCGGTGGCACAGCTCCAGACGATCCTCAAAAATCTTCCAGAACTTGTCCAGATTGCCGCCGGAGGACAGTGCCACGTCCGGCAGGTTGATGGTGACCACGCCCTGATTGAAGCGGCCGTAGTACTTGTGCTTGCCGGGCTGGTAGTTCTTGGCGTTGGCAATGTTGCCGATACCCGCGTCGGTGAAGCGGTCCGGCGTCAGGAAGGAGCGGCAGCCCATGCAGGTATAGACGTCGCCCTTCAGCTCCCGCATCTTCTTCTCGGAGATGTAGTCCGGCACCATGCGGCGGGCGGTGCATTTGGCGGCCAGCTCTGTGAGATACCAGTAGGGGGCATCCTCGGTGATGTTGTCCTCCTCCAGTACGTAGATCAGCTTGGGGAAGGCAGGGGTGACCCACACGCCGTCCTCATTCTTCACGCCCTGATACCGCTGGAGCAGCATCTCCTCGATGATCATGGCCAGATCTTTCTTTTCTCGCTCGTTTTCAGCCTCGCCCAGATACATGAACACGGTGATGAAGGGAGCCTGTCCATTGGTGGTCAGCAGCGTTACCACCTGATACTGAATGGTCTGAACACCGCGGCGGATCTCCTCCCGCAAACGGGTCTCCACCAGCTCCGTGATCTTTTCCGCACCGGGGTCCGCGCCGATGGAGGCCATTTCCGCCTCCACGATCTTACGGATCTTCTGACGGCTGACCTCCACAAAGGGGGCCAGATGGGTCAGGGAGATAGACTGGCCGCCGTACTGGTTAGAGGCCACCTGCGCCACGATCTGGGTGGCGATATTGCAGGCAGTGGCGAAGCTGTGAGGCCGCTCGATGAGGGTACCGGTGATGACGGTGCCGTTTTGCAGCATATCCTCCAGGTTCACCAGATCGCAGTTGTGCATGTGCTGGGCGTAATAATCAGCGTCATGGAAGTGGATGATGCCCTCCCGGTGGGCCTCCACGATCTCCTGAGGCAGCAGGATGCGCTCCGTGATGTCACGGCTCACCTCGCCGGCCATGTAGTCCCGCTGGGTGGAATTCACCACCGGGTTCTTGTTGGCGTTTTCCTGCTTGGCCTCCTCGTTGCAGCACTCGATCAGGGAGAGAATCTTCTCGTCGGTGGTGTTGGAGCGGCGGACCAGAGAGCGGGTGTAGCGGTAGGTCACATAGTTCTTGGCCACCTCAAAGGCGCCGTGGGCCATGATCTGATACTCCACTAAATCTTGTATTTCCTCCACAGAGGGGGAACGGTTCATCTTCAGGCAGGAGAACTCCACGCTTTCCGCGATCCGCTGGATCTGCATGGGGGTCATCCGGATGGACTCGTCCACGCTTTCATTGGCCTTGGTGATGGCCGCAATGATCTTGGTGATATCAAAGGTTACCTCCGAGCCGTTCCGCTTGATAACTGTCATGCTGATCTTCCTCCATTACATTTTGAAAGGGTGCACAGGACACCCTCAATATTTTTGTAGCAAAAGAATCATAACATACAATATCTTGCGTTTCAAGGGCTGAAAACAGATTTGTAATATGTCATAAAAAGCGCAAGAAAACTTTGGCACCTATCTTTACCTCGGGGACAAAAGAGCGTATAATAATAAAAAATCAGGATCGGACAGGAGGAAATCAACGTGGATACGGTGCAAAAACTGTTTCGCTTTTTAGACGAAAGCCCCACCTGCTACCATGCGGCGGCCAACGCCAAAGCGGCCTTGATGGCGGCGGGAGCGGTGGAGCTGCGGGAATCTGAGCAGTGGAAGCTGGAAAAGGAGACACTATATGTTGTGGAGCGGGGTGACTCCGCTCTGGTGGCGTTCCGGGTGCCGGAGGGGCCGTTTCACGGCTTTTTGATGGCGGCGGCCCACAGCGATTCTCCCACCTTCAAGGTGCGGGAGACCGCAGAAGCGGCTTCCGTCGGCAATACCCTGCGGCTCAGTGTGGAGCCTTACGGCGGCGGTGTGTGGCGTGGCTGGCTGGACCGGCCCTTGTCTGTGGCGGGCCGGGTGGTGATCCGGCAGGGAGACCGCCTTGTGAGCCGTCTGGTGAACATTGACCGGGATCTGTTGGTGATCCCCGGCGTGGCGATCCACATGGACCGGAGCGTGAACAAGGGAGCGGAGTTGAACCCGGCGGTGGACCTGCTGCCCCTGCTGGGCTGCGGAAAGGAGCCGGGAGCCTTCCGAAAGCTCATCGCTGAGGCGGCGGGAGTGCGGGAGGAGCACCTGCTCTCCACGGAGCTGTTCCTCTATCCCAGAACGAAAGCTGTGCAGACCGGCCTGAACGGGGAATTCATCGTTTCCCCACGGCTGGATGACCTTCAATGCGTGTTCGGCTGTCTGGAGGGCTTTTTAGCGGCAAAGCCCGGCGGGAGCCTGCCGGTGCTGGCGGTGTTCAACAACGAAGAGGTGGGCAGCAACACCCGTCAGGGGGCGGATTCCACCTTCCTGACCGATGTGCTGGAGCGGATCGCCCACGGCTGCGGCCTTGACAGCGAAGCGTGGAAGGCGGCCGTCGCCAACAGCTTCATGGTGTCGGCGGACAACGCCCACGCCATCCACCCCGCCCACCCGGAGTACGCCGACAAGGGGGAGTTCCCGGTGCTGGGCGGCGGCATCGTCATCAAGTACAACGCCAACCAGCGCTACACCACGGACGCTGTTTCCGGGGCGGTGTTTCAGGCTATCTGTCAGGAGGCGGGGGTGCCGGTCCAGCGATACAGCAACCGGGCGGATCTCCCCGGCGGCTCCACTCTGGGCAATATCTCCACAGCCCATCTCTCCGTCCCCACCGTGGACATCGGCCTGCCCCAACTGGCCATGCACAGCGTCTGCGAGACGGCGGGGGCGGCGGATACGGACTATCTGGTAAAAGCTATGACCGCCTATTTTTCCAGAGATTTTCACCGCGACCGTGACGGCGGCATCGTCTTTTGACAGGGAGGGCCTATGAAGCTACTTTTCAAGCAGCGGTTTTTCTCGTGGTTCGACAGCTATGACATTTATAACGAGGCGGGGGAGACGGTCTACACCGTAGAGGGCAAGCTCTCCTGGGGCCATTGCCTCCACATCCTTGACGCCGCCGGGAACCACATCGGCACCGTGAAGGAGCGGGTGCTGACGCTGCTGCCCAAATTCGAGCTGTACGAAAACGATGAGTATATCGGCAGTATCCAAAAGGCGTTTACCTTTTTCGCCCCGAAATTCGATATTGATTGCAACGGCTGGCAGGTCCAGGGCAGCTTCATGGAATGGGACTATCAGGTAACGGAACCTTGCGGGGCGCTGGTGGCCACCGTGACCAAGGAGCTGTTCCACTGGACGGATACCTATGTGATCGACGTGGTAAACCCCGCCGACGCCCTCCGGGCGCTGATGCTGGTGCTGGCCATCGACGCGGAGAAATGCTCCAGAAGCAACTGAATATACAGAAGCCGAGGCCGGACGCACAAGCGTCCGGCCTCGGTTATGTCAGTCGGATTGCCTTTGAAACACGCCGTACCAGTAGGGGTCTTTTCGGAACAGCACCGCCGCTTTGGCGACGGCGGCCTCCCGGTCGGCGGGACCGCTGACCAGGAACCGTCCCGTGTCAGGGTTAAAGGTTCCGGTGGAGGAATGGTCCGCCGTGTCGGAGACCTCCATGATCAGCCCCGCAAAGTCTGACCAGTCCCGGTCGGCCCGCAGGTGAAAGAGGTCCCGGGTGCAGGCTTCCCCACTTGGACGCCGGCTGAATGCGGTGCCGAGGGACTTCTTGTCGGAAAAGGAGACGCGGAACGTCCACCCCTCCTGTCCGCTTTCAAAGCCGCTGACGGCAAAGGTGCCCCTAAACTCGCCGTAGCCCAGCAGGTTCCGGGTGTCGTGACCGCAGATCACGACCGTGTGCTCCACGGCGTATGCCGGATCATTGAACCGGTATTCCGTGGCAGTGACGGTGGTATCGATCTTCCGGGCAAAGGGCAGACAGATGACGGCTGTCAGCAGAACCGCAAGCACGCAGAGAATCAGAATGACGCGCTTTTTCATGGGGGCCTCCTTTCTGATGGGGAGGGTTTATTCCTCCGGTTCCGTGGAAGTCTCAGCTTGTTCTGCGGCAAATTCCTCCTTGGCCTGCGCCAGAATTTTCCGCTCCGCCTTGGTGGTGAGCTTCGTTTCGTCAAAATGCGCAAACAGGTCCGGGCGGCGGATCATGGTGCGCTTGTAGCTCTCCTTTTTCCGCCATGCGGCAACCTTGGCATGATCCCCGGAGAGAAGGATCTCCGGTACGGCCCGGTCATGCCACACGGCAGGCCGGGAATACTGGGGATATTCCAGCAGTCCGTCCCAGTGGGATTCCTCCTCAAAGCACTCGGCGTCCGGCAGCACACCGGGCACCATGCGGCACACGGCGTCCGCCACCGCCATGGCGGGGATCTCTCCGCCGGTGAGGACGAAATCGCCCATGGACAGTTCCTCGTCCACACACGCGTCGATGAACCGCTGGTCAATGCCCTCGTAGTGGCCGCAGACCAGAATCAGATGGTCATATTGGGCTTTCAGTTCTCTGGCGACGGACTGGGTGAAGGTCCGACCGCAGGGGGACATGAAGATGGTCCGGCCGGGGCCATAGGTGTTGACAACGTGCTCCCAGCAGCGGAACAGGGGGTCTGCCTGCATCACGGCCCCACGGCCTCCGCCGTAGGGGTAATCGTCCACCTGCATCTGCTTGTTGGTGGTGTAGGCCCGGATCTGGTGGGTGCGGATGGCGATATAGCCCCGCTCCTGTGCCCGGCCTAAGATGCTGACGTTCAGCATGGCGTCCACGGATTCCGGGAACAGGGTCAGAATGTCGATCTGCATTTCCATTACATACCCTCCCAGACCTTTACGTCCATGCGGCCCGCGTCCAGGTCCACGGAGCGGATAAAGGCGTCCTTCACGGCGGGGATCAGGATCTCCCGCTCACCCTTGACGGTGTAGACCTTACTGGCGGGGTACTCGTCCACCGCCGTCAGAGTTCCTAACAGGGCGCCGGTATCGCAGTCATAGACCTTCAGCCCCAGCAGTTCATCGTCAAAATACTCCCCCTCCGGGAGAACGATGTCGGCCCGGCGGAGGAACAGGTCTTTATTTTTATAGGTCAGGGCGGCGTTCATATCGTCCACGCCGGGGAGCTTCAGCAGCACCAGCTCCTTGTGGACGTGATTCGCCGTGGGGGTGATGGGCTGACCGTCGATATAAAAGGTTTTGCAGCGGGTCAGCAGCGCGGGGGAGACCCGGCGGGGCTGCACCCGCACCTCGCCCCGGATGCCGTGGGCATTGACGATGCGGCCTACCCGGATAAATTCCTGCTTCATAAAGCACTCCTTGTCTGTGTTTGATTTCTTGCCTGTTATTATATACGTTTTCGGCGGGGCAGGCAATAGGAACCTGATTTCTGAAAAAATGGGAGACTTTTTTGACGGAGATCTGCGCTTTCGTGCAATCAGCGTCTTGACGGACGGAAAAAAAGAGGGTATAAGTAATATGTTTTGCATACTGAAGAAGAGAGGAATCGTTTATGGAGACAAAACGTGCCAGTTGGGCCAGCAATCTGGGCTTCCTGATGGCGGCCATCGGCTCTGCGGTTGGCTTGGGCAATATCTGGGGCTTCCCCTACAAAATGGGTAAGTCCGGCGGCTTCGCGTATCTGGCGGTCTATGCGCTGCTGGCAATTTTCGTGGGCTTTATCGTCATGGCCTCGGAGCTTGCCATGGGCCGCAAGACCGGACAGGGCGCCATGGGCACCTATCACGCCCTGACGAAGAAATTCCGGTGGATCGGCTGGCTGGCGCTGTTCTCTCCCTTTGCGGTGATGGGCTTTTACGCGGTGCTGGGCGGTTACTGCATCGAATATATGGCCCTGAACCTCAGCAACCTTGCCTTCGGCAGCGAATCGCTGGCCACCGGCGGGGAACTGTTTGCCGCCATGCTGTCCAATCCTGCCGGAGCGGTGCTGTTTGCCGCCCTGTTTCTGGCTCTGTGCTATCTTATCAACCGGAGCGGCATTTCCGGCGGCATTGAGAAGTTCAATAACGTGGGTATGCCCACGCTGTTTGTCATGCTGGTGGTCATCATCATCCGCTCCCTGACCCTGCCCGGCGCTATGGAGGGCCTGAAGTTCATGTTCGTGCCGGGATACGCTGTGGAAGCCGGGTTTGTGGCGGAGACGCCCAGCCTGCTGTCCGTGTTTGCCAGCGCCGGCGGGCAGATGTTCTTCTCCCTGTCTCTGGCGATGGGCGCCATGATCACCTACGGCTCCTACCTGAACCAGAAAGAGGATCTGGTGAAAAACTCCGCCATCATTGTGTTTGCGGATACGCTGGTGGCCACTATGGCCGGTATCGCCGTGATCCCCGCTGCCGTGGCCAACGGCATTGCCAGCGGAACGCCGCTGGACCAGATCAAGCTGGGCGGCCCGAACCTGCTGTTTGTCACCTTACAGGATGTGTTTCGGGCCATGGGCACCGTCGGCGCGTTGTTCGGCGTGATCTTCTATCTGCTGGTGCTGATCGCCGCCATTTCCTCCGCCATCGCCCTGATCGAGGTGGACATCACCTATTTCCTGGACCGGGCGGAGCAGAAAGGCAGAAAGGGAAACCGCCCCAAGGTGGCGTTTCTGGTCTGCCTTGCCATCTTCGCGGTGTCAGTGCTGGTAGGGATCGACGGTCTGGGTACCACCGGTGTGTTCCCCTGGCCTGCGACCGCCGGCTGGAACGATTCCATGCTGGACTTTGTGGATATGCTGTCTGAGGGCCTGGCCATGCCCATCGGCGCTTTGATGATGAGCATTATGGTGGGCTGGGAGATCCGTCCGCAGACGGTTCTGGACGAGCTCCATATCGGCTATACCGGCAGAATCGACACCTTCTATCGGATCTGCATCAAGTATATCACGCCCATCGGTATGCTGCTGGTGCTGGCGGGACAGGTGAACGAATTCTTCTCACTGAACTGGTTCTGATTGGTTCAGATTGGCCCCAAATAAAAAACAAGGGAACGGTTATTCCGTTCCCTTGATTTTTTACTATTACTATGTTCCGCTTTTCAGCAGGCCGGCCAAATAGCCGCTGGACCAGGCCCATTGCAGATTGTAGCCGCCGCAGTCGCCGTCGATGTCCAGCACCTCACCGGCGGCGTACAGCCCCGGCACCAGGCGGCTTTGGAGGGTTTTGGGGTCAAACTCGGCGGTACGGATACCGCCTGCCGTGACCTGCGCCCCGTCAAAGCCCAGTACGCTGACCACCGGCAGAGCGAAGTCCTTGGCGGCTCCCGCAATCTTCCGCAGATCGGCGGGAGACAGGGATGCCACCGGGTCGGTCAGTCCGTAGCCCGCGTATCGCAGGACCGTGCGGCCCAGACGGTTGTGGAGCACCCCGGCCAGCAGGTTTTCCGTGGTCAGCTCCGGCATGGAGCAAAGCCGCCTGCGGAGCAGCTCCTCAATTTCCGGTGCGGAACACTGGGGCAGCAAATCGATATGAAGTGTCAGAGGCCCTTTTTCCGTGGCGGCGGCCCGGGACAGCTCAAACACGGCGGGGCCGCTGACACCGAAGTCGGTAAACTGCACCTCACCCCGGCTGGCGGCCACGGCGTCCCGGTTCCGGCAGAGCCGGAGGTCGGCGTTGGCCCGGACACCCTTTAGCGCCTTGACGAAGGTGTTGTCCGTCTTGATCTGTACCAGTGCGGGATACAGCTTGGTGACGCTGTGGCCCAAGGATTGCAGCAGTTCGTAGCCGCTGCGGGTGCCCCCCAGCTTTCCACCGGCCATGCCGCCGCAGCAGACGATGACCCGGTCCGCCGGGAGGGTCTCCTCGGCGGAGAGGACGGTGAAGCCCTTTTTCGTTTTCTTCAGGCCCGTCACCTCGAACCCGGCGCGGGTCGTGACCCCGGCGGCGTCGGCGGCGAAGCGCAGCACGTCCACCACGCTGCCTGCCTGATCGGAGTAGGGATAGACCCGGCCATTGTCCTCCGCCGTGGTCAGCAGGCCCAGACCGTGAAAGAAATCCAGCGTGGCATCCAGACTCAGTGTTTCAAAGGCGGGGCGGATGAAAGAGGCGTCCTGTCCGTGATAGTAGGGAAGGCCCATGTTCAGGTTGGTGAGGTTGCAGCGGCCATTGCCAGTGGAGAGCAGCTTGCGGCCAACACGGGCTTGCCGCTCCAGCAGCGTGACGCTATGGCCGCCCTTGGCGGCGGTGATGGCGGCCATGAGGCCGGAGGCCCCGCCGCCGATAACGATGACATTCATGGTTGGCTCCTTTCGCCGCAATTCGGCACAGGAATATTGTTACGCTGTTCATTATACGGGACTTGAGCAGAAAAGACAAGAGCGGTCTGGACTTCCAACATAAGCAACGTTAATGACAGTGTTTATTGTGAAAGCACACCATAAATCAGCCTGTAAAGCATCCGTTTTTTGCCAACACCTGCTAAAGATACTAAAAATTTGGAAAAATGGTTGACAATGGCGAAAAGCGGTGCTAATATGCAGTCAAAATTGAATCGCTTGATAGAGGCGCGGTATCCATCAGTACTCTCCACAAGGCCAGCGCAGCCGTGGAGTGGGAAAGGGGCCACCGCCGAAGTGTCAGGACAATGCCTGTTGTCCGGATGCTGGGTCGGCAGAGAAGATCTGTCGGACTGTCACAAGAATTTTTTGTGAAGCGCTATCATTGGCTGTTCGGAGGTGTCCTATTTTCAAGGGACAGATTTTCCGTATATTCCATGAACCGCTTGGCAAAGCGGTTCATTTTTTTCATCATTCCTCGCCGGCGGGGAAGAAAAACGCCGGACAAGAAGGAGACAGTATGAGAAGAAGATGGATGAGCGCAATTCTGGCCCTGACCATGGCTCTGGCCCTCACCGCCTGCGGCGGCGACAGCAGCAGTTCCTCCAGCAATGACAGCACCCCCGCGGAGTCCACCCCCGCCGCTCCCACCGTGGAGATCCCCCCTGTGGAGGATCTGACCGGCACGGATACCAGCGCCATTCCCGGCCTTGAGGACGGTGTGCTCACCGTTGGCATGGAGTGCGCCTACGCACCCTACAACTGGACCCAGATGGACGATTCCAACGGCGCGGTGCCCATTTCCAACGTTCCCGGCGCTTACGCCAACGGCTACGATGTGATGATCGCCCAGCGTATCTGCGAGACCTACGGCTGGGAGCTTGAGATCGTGTCCTCCGCGTGGGATTCCCTGTGCCCCGCCGTGCAGTCCGGCACCATGGACGCCAACATTGCCGGTCAGTCCATGACCGCCGACCGCATGAATGAAGTGGATATGGCAGGCCCCTACTACTACGCTACCATCGTGGTCCTGACCACCAAGGACAGCCAGTATGCCAACGCAGCCTCTATCGCTGATCTGGCCGGCGGTACCTGCACCTCCCAGTCCGGCACCATCTGGTATGATTCCTGCCTGCCCCAGATCGAGAACACCAACCTGCTGGCTCCTGCCGACAGTGCCCCCGCAATGATCATGCAGCTCCAGACCGGCGCCGTGGACTATGTCTGCACCGATATGCCCACCGCTCTGGCCGCCGTCGCCAAGGACGACAATCTGGTGATCCTGAACTTCTCCGGCACCGACGGCGACTTCCAGTTTGCTACTGAAGGAGAACGGGCCGAGAACGTGAACATCGGCATCTCTGTCCAGAAGGGCAACACCCAGCTGGCCGACGCCATCGACACTGTCCTCTCCGCTCTGAATGAGGAGCAGTTCAACGCCCTGATGGATCAGGCTATTTCCATTCAGCCTGAGATCTGAGTGACCCGCCGGGGGTCTCCGGACCCCCGGTGATCCCAAGAAACGCCCCGGCGCGGGGCCTCGCTGATTATTACAGATGATTGGAGACTGACCATGGATAAGTTTGTGAAGCTGGGACAGGATATGGTCCTGCTGTGGAGCAAGTACAAGGTGATGTACTGGGCCGGTATCTGGAATACACTGAAGCTGGCCTTCCTCGCCACACTGATCGGCTGCTTCATCGGACTGCTGTGCGGTGTGCTGAATACCATTCCTTATACGAAGAAGGACCCTCTGCCCAAGCGGTTCCTGCTGAAGCTGCTGCGGATTATCATCCGCATTTATGTAGAGGTGTTCCGGGGGACCCCCATGGTGCTGCAATCCGTGTTCATTTACTACGGCCTGCCCTACTTCTCCAATAACGCCCTCCGGTTCGACAATATTTTCGCCGCCGCGCTTCTGATCGTGGCCATCAATACCGGCGCGTACATGGCGGAATCCGTCCGGGGCGGCATCATTTCCATTGACCCCGGCCAGACCGAGGGGGCCAAGGCCATTGGCATGACCCATTTCCAGACCATGGTGAACGTCATCATGCCTCAGGCCCTGCGGAACATCATGCCCCAGATCGGCAACAACTACATCATCAACGTGAAGGACACCTCCGTTATGTTCATCATCGGCTTTACGGAGTTCTTCGCCCAGCACCGCTACATCGTGGGCGTTAACAATATGTACTTCCCCTCCGCCACCATTGAAATGATCGGCTACCTGACCCTGACGCTGATCGCATCCCTGATCCTGCGGCTGGTAGAAAAGCTCATGGACGGCTCCGACAGCTACGAGCTGGCCCAGGGAGATCAGCTGGTGATGGCGGCGGGCACTTACAGCCATCCCGACCGGGGAACACCCTTTGACGAGGTCAACCGGGAATACACCGGCGAGGAAAAGCGGAACCGCATCCGCATCGGCCTGAAAAACCGCAACGGCAGCACGAGAGGAGGACGCTGATATGAGCGAGAATATCTTAGAGATCCGCCACCTCGGCAAGTCCTTCGGCACCCATGAGGTTTTGCGGGATATTGACTTCACCGTCAAGAAGGGCGACGTTATTTCCATCATCGGCGCTTCCGGCTCTGGCAAGTCCACGCTGCTGCGGTGTGTCAACCTGCTGGAGACCCCCAGCAGCGGACAGATCCTTTACCACGGTACCGACGTGGCGGGCCGGGGCGTCAATGCCCCGGAGTACCGCTCCCATGTGGGTATGGTGTTCCAGTCCTTCAACCTGTTCAACAATATGTCGGTCCTCAAAAACTGCATGGTGGGACAGATGAAGGTCCTCAAGCGCAGCAAGGAGGAGGCCCGGCAGCAGGCTTTGAAGTATCTGGAAAAGGTGGGTATGGCGCCCTATATCAACGCCAAGCCCCGACAGATCTCCGGCGGTCAGAAGCAGCGGGTGGCCATCGCCCGGGCACTGGCCATGGACCCGGAGGTGCTGCTGTTCGATGAGCCTACCTCCGCTCTGGACCCGGAAATGGTGGGCGAGGTGCTGAACGTCATGCAGGCGCTGGCTCAGGAGGGCATGACCATGCTGGTGGTGACTCACGAGATGGCCTTCGCCCGGGACGTCAGCTCGCAGGTGGTGTTCATGCATCAGGGCGTGATCTGCGAACAGGGCACACCGGCACAGGTCTTTGGCGCCCCCCGACAGCAGGAGACGAAGGAGTTCCTGGCCCGATTCCGGGGCGTGGAATAAGGAGACTGCAATCGTAAAAGAGACCCCGGCGGCTGTTGAAACAGCCGCCGGGGGTTTTGGCTATTTTGCTTCAGAAACCAGTCAGAAAAGCTGCGCAGTACTCAAATAAAACAAAAAGATAAAACACAGCCCGCTGTTTGAAAACAGCGGGCTGTAAACATTCGGGAATACGCAGGTGCTTACATGGATTCGTGGAAGGTGCGCTTGACCACCTCCAGCTGCTGCTCGCGGCTCAGTCGGTTGAAGTTCACGGCGTAGCCGGACACACGGATAGTCAGCGTGGGGTACTTCTCCGGATGCTCCATAGCATCCAGCAGAATTTCACGGTTCATCACGTTCACGTTCAGATGGTGCGCACCCTGCACGAAATAGCCGTCCAGAATCTGCACCAGGTTGCTGCGGCGTTCTTCGGCGGTCTTGCCCAGTGCGTTGGGCACAATGGAGAAGGTGTTGGAAACACCGTCCTGGCACACGGCCCGGTAGGGAATCTTGGCTACAGAGTTCAGGCTGGCCAGCGCGCCGCTTTCATCCCGGCCGTGCATGGGGTTGGCGCCGGGGGCGAAGGGTTCGCCCGCCTTGCGGCCGTCAGGGGTGGAGCCGGTCTTTTTGCCGTACATCACGTTGCTGGTGATGGTCAGGGCGGACAGCGTGTGAATGGCGCCCCGGTACAGCGCGTGCTTTTTCAGCTCGGCAGAGAAGTAGGAAACGATCTCCACGGCGATATCGTCCACCCGGTCATCGTCATTGCCGTACTTGGGGAAGTCGCCCTCGGTGACGAAATCCACCGCAATGCCGTTTTCATTGCGGACAGGCTTCACCTTGGCAAACTTGATGGCGGAGAGAGAGTCGGCGGCGATGGAAAGACCCGCCACGCCGAAAGCGGCCAGCCGCTCCACCAGCGTATCGTGGAGGGCCATCTGGCTGGATTCGTAGGCGTATTTGTCATGCATGAAGTGGATGATGTTGATGGTGTCCACATACAGCGCGGCAACGTAGGAGAGTACCTTCTTGTAGTTCGCCAGCACCTTGGGATAGTCCAGCACCTCGTCGTCGTCCTTCTGGATCTCGGGGATGACCAGCAGGCCCTTCTTCTCGTCCACACCGCCGTTGATGGCGTACAGAAGGCTCTTGGCAAGGTTGGCCCGGGCACCGAAGAACTGCATCTGCTTGCCTACCGCCATAGCGGACACGCAGCAGGCGATGCAGTAGTCATCACCGTACATGGGGCGCATAATGTCATCATTTTCGTACTGGATGGAGTCGGTGTCAATGCTCATTTTCGCGCAGTAGCGCTTGAAGGCGTCGGGGAGGTTCTGGCTCCACAGAACCGTCAGGTTGGGCTCGGGAGCGGTGCCCAGATTGGTGAGGGTGTGGAGATAGCGGAAGGTGTTGCGGGTCACCAGGGTGCGGCCGTCGATGCCCATGCCACCCAGAGATTCAGTGATCCAGGTGGGATCACCGCCGAACAGCTCATTGTATTCCGGAGTACGCAGATGGCGCACCAGCCGCAGCTTGATGATGAACTGGTCGATCAGCTCCTGCGCGCCGGCTTCGTCCAGCGTGCCGTTGTCCAGATCCCGCTGGATGTAAATATCCAGGAAGGTAGCGGTGCGGCCCAGGCTGGTGGCAGCGCCGTTGTTTTCCTTTACACCGGCGAGATAGGCCATGTACAGGCTCTGCACAGCGTCATGGGCGGTCTCAGCGGGCTTGGTGATGTCACAGCCGTAGCCCTTGGCCATCAGGGCCATCTCCTGCAGAGCGCGGATCTGCATCTGCACTTCTTCCCGCAGGCGGATACGCTCGTCGGTCATAGCGCCGTCCAGAGCGTCCAGATCCTTTTTCTTCTCTTCAATCAGAAAATCAGTGCCGTACAGGGGGACACGGCGGTAGTCACCCACGATGCGGCCACGGCCGTAAGCGTCGGGCAGACCGGTGAGCAGGCCCACGGTACGGGCCACTCGGGTGCGATGGGGATAGGCGTCGAACACACCGTCGTTGTGGGTCTTGCGGTAGGTTCTGAAATGCTTTTCAATTTCGGGGTTCAGCTTGTAGCCGTACTGCTCCAAAGCGGATTCGGCCATGCGCATACCGCCGTACAGGTTTACGATGCGCTTCAGGGGAGCGTCGGTCTGCAGGCCGACGATCACCTCATTGTCCCGGTCAATATAGCCGGGGGCGAAGTTGTTGATGCCGGAGATGGCATCGGTCTCCACATCTAAGATCCCCTTGTGCAGCTCCTCCAAAATCAGTTCATGGGACTTGTCCCAAACCTTCTGAGTGCGTTCGGACGTTGGGGCCAGAAAGCTCTCGTCACCGGCATAGGGGGTGTAGTTCTTCTGAATGAAATTACGCACGTTGACGAGATGACGCCACTCGCCGGTACGAAAGCCCTTCCAGGCGCTGCAGTTTACATCAATAGGCATAGTTTTATACGCTCCTGTCTATTTTATTTAAATGTGAAATTCACGGTCAAATCGCTGCTGCCAGTCAGCCAAGGCTTCCGACGGAAGGGCGGGTACGTCCTCTAAGGAATACGGGATCCCCAGTGCATGATACTTGTTCACACCCAGCGTGTGGTAGGGCAGCAGCTCCACCCGCTGAATGTTGCGGATCGTATGCAGATACGCGCGCAGCCCTTCCAGATGGGCGTCGGAATCGGTCAGCCTTGGTACCACCACATGGCGGATCCAGAGGGGGGTACCGGCCTTCTGCACGGCGGAGAGAAACTCCAAGAACTCCTGGGGAGGCTGTCCGGTAATGCCGCAGTAACCGTCCGGCGTGAAGTGCTTGACGTCCAGCAAAACGAGGTCGGTATAGGACAGGATCTCCTCATAACCGCCGCAGCCGCAGCCGGCGGTGTCGATGCAGGTATGGATACCCGCGTTTTTGCACAGGCGCAGGACCTCACATAAAAATTCTTTTTGCAGAAGAGGTTCACCGCCGGAAAAGGTGACGCCGCCGTTATCGCCGAAATACGGCTTGAAGCGAAGGATCCTTTTCACAAGCTGCTCAGGCGTCACTATCTGCTCTTTTCCGCTGTTCATGGCCCAGGTATCGGGGTTGTGGCAGTAGCGGCAGCGCAGGCGGCAGCCCTGAAAGAATACCACAGTACGAATACCGGGGCCGTCCACAAGGCCCATGGATTCAATGGAATGGATGTATCCCTCGATCAAATAGAAAAACCTCCTTTTCAACAGATCAAATGATCCGTATAAAAAGAAAAAGCCGCACCGATCTGAGCTTTTTCTGCCCAGACGGTCGGCTGGTTTCACGATCATACTCCATGTGGTAACATCCACTCCCGTCAGTCATATGATCACCATGCCCATAGTATATGGGCTTTGGAAGCTTTTGTCAAGCACCAACGCGCGGTGACTTTCTCAACATGTATACGCCGGAGGAGTGGAACGCAGCGCGGCAGATAGCCAGAGCTTTGCCCGCAAGCTGAACAGGGAAGGGGTCAAACTCTATGGGTGACAGCCTGCGCTATCAGGACTGCTTTGAAAAGCGGCATATGACCTGCGCGGTGCGGAAATCTAAAATGGAGTGTGACGGCGGTAACGATTCAGTCATGCGGCAGACAATGGAGAAAATGCGAAAATGCAAGGTTCAACTTTATAGCGACCGAAAGGTTATACAGGCCGCTCCGAAATGCCACAGCTGTTTGAGTATTTCGCCTGTATGCAAAAGAAAGCACACCCGTTGGCGCAGGGTTGGTGTCGCAGTGGGCAGATACATGAGAGACTGTGGCGTTTTACCGCAAAAACAGCATATACCATTATTTCATAGCAAACTATTGAAAAAAGTTATAGGCCATTCGACGAACTTTATGTGGAACTTTTTGGCTTCGACAGCCTATTATACTGTATTTACAGTATTTACAGCGGTAGGAGGGCCGTATATTTGCCAGAACAGGATGGGAGACCGGGACAGGGGATGCGGCATGCATTAAGTAAAAATAAAGTAAATGCTTTGCTATCGACAAAGCGCTTACGTCATTTGAAACATTTTTGGACTTGCAAACTTGCAATGTGTAGAGTTATAATCATATCAAGAACGTAGCTGTATTAAATGGTCTGCCCCTCAGTAGAAACGGAGGAGCAGTTTCTAAGATACAGCTTGCTCAGTAGGCTGATCCGCCCGATTAGGGGGCCACCTCAAAGGGCGGAGAGTCTTCGCGTTAAATACAGGGAAGAATAATAGGAGGAATTACGTTCATGGCAAAAAACAAAGTGTTTAAGACGATGGACGGTAATGAGGCTGCCGCATACGTATCTTATGCGTTTACCGAGGTAGCTACCATTTACCCCATCACTCCTTCCAGCCCCATGGCTGACCATGTGGATGCATGGGCTACCAATGGCAAGAAGAACCTGTTTGGCCAGCCCGTAAAGCTGGTCGAGATGCAGGCGGAGTCCGGCGCAGCCGGCGCAATGCACGGCTCTCTGGAGACCGGCTCCCTGACCAGCACCTACACTGCTTCTCAGGGCCTGCTGCTGATGATCCCGCCCATGTACCGTATCGCCGGCTCTCAGCTGCCCGGTGTTATGCACGTCTCTGCCCGTACCGTGGCCACCCACTCTCTGTCCATCTTCGGCGACCACTCCGACGTCATGGCCTGCCGCCAGACCGGTTGGGCACAGCTGGCTTCCGCCAGCGTGCAGGAGAGCATGGACTTGGGCGCCGTTGCCCATCTGTCTGCCATCAAGGGCTCTATCCCCTTCCAGCATTTCTTCGATGGCTTCCGGACCTCTCACGAGATCCAGAAGATCGAGGTCCTGGACTATGAGGATCTGGGCAAGATGCTGGATTGGGACGCTGTTCAGCGCTTCAAGGATCATGCCCTGAGCACCGAGCATCCCACTCTGCGCAACACCCTGCAGAATCCCGATACCTTCTTCCAGTCCCGCGAGGCCTGCAACAGCGCCTATGATGCGCTGCCCGCCATTGTCGAGGAGTACATGGGCAAGATCAACGAGGTCACTGGCCGCAACTATCAGTTGTTCAACTACTACGGTGCTCCCGATGCTGAGCGCGTTGTGGTGGCTATGGGCTCCGTCTGCGAGACCCTGCTGGAGGTTGTTGATTATCTGGTGGAGCGCGGCGAGAAGGTCGGCTTCATTCAGGTCCACCTGTTCCGTCCCTTCTCCATGGAGCGTCTGCTGGAGAAGATTCCCGCTACCTGCAAGTGCCTGACCGTTCTGGACCGCACCAAGGAGCCCGGCGCTCCCGGCGAGCCTCTGTATCTGGACGTGTGCGACGCCCTGTGGGAAGGCAAGCGTACCAACATCGAGGCTCTGTGCGGCCGCTACGGTCTGGGCTCCAAGGATACCACTCCTGCCCAGATGAAGGCCGTGTTCGACAACATGAAGGGTGAGAAGAAGAACCACTTCACCGTTGGTATCAACGATGATGTCACTCACCTGTCTCTGCCCGTTGGCGAGAACATCGTCACCGCCGGCAAGTCCATCATCTCCTGCAAGTTCTGGGGTCTGGGCTCTGACGGTACCGTGGGCGCCAACAAGAACTCCATCAAGATTATCGGTGACCACACCGACCAGTACGCTCAGGCTTACTTCGAGTATGACTCCAAGAAGTCCGGCGGCGTTACCAAGTCCCACCTGCGCTTTGGCCATGAGCCCATCCACAGCACCTACTATGTCACCATGGCTGACTTTGTGGCCTGCCACAAGACCTCTTACATCAAGGACTTCGATATCGTTTCCGAGATCAAGCCTCACGGCACCTTCCTGCTGAACACCAGCTGGACCGGCGCTGAGCTGGAGGAGCACCTGCCCAACCGTGTGAAGCGTCAGATCGCCGAGCGTGAGATCAACTTCTACACCATCGACGCTACCGCTATCGCTATGGAACTGGGCCTGGGCAACCGCACCAACACCGTGCTGCAGGCTGCCTTCTTCAACCTCTCCGGCATCATCCCCATCGAGGACGCCGTGAAGTACATGAAGGACGCTATCATCAAGTCCTACTCCAAGAAGGGCCAGAAGATCGTTGACATGAACAGCGCCGCCGTCGACAAGGGCGTTAACGCTGCCGTGAAGATCGACGTTCCCGAGTCCTGGAAGACCCTGGCTGACGACACCAAGGCTCCCGATGCAAGCCTGCCTCACTACATCCGTGAGATCCAGATCCCTGTCAACAAGCAGGCCGGCGATGCCATCCCCGTGAGCGAGTTCATGCCCTACGCTGATGGTGTTACCCCCTCTGAGACTTCTAAGTATGAGAAGCGCGGCATCGCTGTGAAGGTGCCTCAGTGGATCCCCGAGAACTGCATTGGCTGCAACAAGTGCGCTCTGGTCTGCCCCCACGCTGCTATCCGTCCCTTCCTGCTGAACGCGGAGGAAGAGGCTGCAAAGCCTGCCGCCTTCGTCACCAAGGAAGCCAAGGGCAAGGGCTTTGAGGGCCTGACCTTCCGTATGCAGGTCGATCCTCTGGACTGCCAGGGCTGCGGCGCCTGCGCCAATGTCTGCCCCGCCAAGGAGAAGGCTCTGGTCATGGAGCTGCTGGATACCCAGATGCCCGAGCAGGAGAACTGGGAGCATGCCCTGACCCTGTCCACCAAGACCAACCCCATGGACAAGTTCACCGTCCGCGGTTCTCAGTTCGAGCGTCCTCTGTACGAGTTCAGCGGCGCCTGCGCCGGCTGCGGCGAGGCTCCTTACATGAAGCTTATGTCTCAGCTGTTCGGTGACCGGATGTTCGTTACCTCCGCTACCGGTTGCGCTTACGTTGTGGGTTCCTCCACTCCTTCCTTCCCCTATGTGGCCAATGAGAAGGGCCATGGTCCTGCCAACTCCAACTCCCTGTTCGAGGATAACGCCGAGTATGCCCTGGGCATGAAGCTGTCCATTGACCAGATGCGTCGTCAGATGGCTGCTCACGCTGAGGCTGTGGTGGCTTCTACCTCCGACGCTGCTCTGAAGAGCGCTCTTGAGGCTTGGCTGGCTGAGGGCGATAACGGCGACAAGACCCGTGCTCTGTCCGAGGCTGTTGTGGCTGCTCTGAACGCCACTGCTGAGACCTCTGATGATATCGCCTTCCTGAAGGCCAACAAGGATGCTCTGCCCAAGAAGAGCGTCTGGATGTACGGCGGCGACGGCTGGGCTTACGATATCGGCTTCGGCGGTCTGGACCATGTCCTGGCTTCCGGCGCTGACGTGAACGTTCTGGTTGTCGATACCGAGGTGTACTCCAACACCGGCGGTCAGGCTTCCAAGGCCACTCAGCTGGGTGCCGTGGCTCAGTTCGCCAACGGCGGTAAGAGAACCGGCAAGAAGGATCTGGGCGCCATCGCCATGACTTATGGCAATGTCTATGTTGCTCAGGTCGCTATGGGTGCCAACGAGCAGCACCTCATCACGGCTCTGAAGGAAGCTGAGGCACATCACGGTCCCTCCATCCTCATCGCTTACGCTCCCTGCATCAACCACGGTATCTCCAAGGGCATGAGCCAGGCTCAGCTGGAGGAGAAGCTGGCCAGCGAGTGCGGCTATTGGCCCCTGTGGCGCTATGTGCCCGAGCTGAAGGCCGAGGGTAAGAATCCGTTCATCCTGACCAGCAAGGAGCCCAATGGCCAGCTGCTGGACTTCATGATGGGCGAGACCCGTTTCGCTTCTCTGACCAGAACCTTCCCCGAGACTGCCAAGGTCCTGTTTGCCGAGGCCGAGGAGTTCTGCGCTCAGCGCTATGCCAAATACAAGAAGCTGGCTGAGCAGTAATTGTCGGTCAGAATCAGCACGAAACGTGAAATTGGTGGGAAAGCAAACCTTGCTTTCTGATGTAATCTCGTCTTGTATGGGTACAAGCTCAAATGCAGCAGCGACTCAGGAAAACAACTGAGGTTACATATCCGTTTTCTGTTTTTACTCTTACCATACTCTCTCCGCATAAAAGGCTCTCTGGCATATTGCCAGAGAGCCTTTTGCATATAATTGGGAAACGATCATGATGTACCGCTGCGCCGCGTTACCCGCAAGGGCAGCGTATTCGATCATCATGCATTCCGCAACAGCAGGTTGCTTGTCATACCGATAACTTTGGGGTATGATGACCGTGAGGTGATGATCGTATGGATACAAAGGATATGATTCTGGAACTCAGGACAAAGATGGGACTGTCACAGGACGAGCTTGCGGAAAAGGTGTTTGTGACCCGCCAGGCGGTCTCGCGTTGGGAAAACGGTGAAACAACGCCGAATATCGAAACCCTGAAGCTGCTCTCAAAGCTCTTTGATGTCTCCATCAATACGCTGCTCGGCTCACCGAGACAGCTTATCTGTCAATGCTGCGGGATGCCCCTTGCAGACGGGGACATCAGCAGGGAGACAGACGGCTTTTTCAATGAGGAGTACTGCAAGTGGTGCTATGCTGACGGCGAGTATATGTACCACGATTTAGACGATCTGATCGAGGTCTGCGTGCAGAACATGGCCAGCGAGGAATTTCCCGCCGAACAGGCGCGGGCCTACCTGAAGAATACGCTGCCAAAGCTCAATTACTGGAAGCGGTATGAAAATCTCGGCGGCGCGGAAGCCTTTGCGCAGTATAAGCAGACACTGATGGATGAATTCAACGATCTGCATATTGACGGGATGCCCAAGGTGGAAAAGCTCAACGCGCTTGTAGGCAAGTATATCAACCTTGCATACCGCCTTCCCAACGGAAAAACCGTCAAATTCCTTGACGATCAGGCGACCTACCTCGGCAACCAGCTGGAATGTGAGTTTGGCGGCGACCGCTGCTTCGGCATTGCCGCAAATATGGATTTTCTGCTGGTCTGCACCTATGAGGAAAACGGTAAAAACCCGGAGCTGGTCGTTTACAAGAAAAGATAGCAAAAATCAGATGCACGCCGTGAGACGTGCATCTGATTTTCTTTGACTGAACAGGCTGACGGAAAAGGGCGCGTCTGTGTGCCGATCCTGCAGGGAATCTGCCAGTGGGCAGGCATGTTCTGTAAGGACGCGGGCAAAACGCCCATGATCCAGCGCCAGCGGTGTGATTACCGAGCAGGTATTTGACTTGGATCGATCACACACCAGAAGCCGGCTGCAACTTCCGTGATGCGAACGGCCTTTTTGCAGTGAAACCTATCAAAAATTGACAATATGGCTCAAATCAGGTAGGATTGCAGAGAGAAAGCAGCTGGCTTTTGCGGGGAAGAACGTATTCATGGAGGCTTCTAATGAGTGAAATGATAGAGAATACAGGCATGGACCGGAAGAAATTGGAAACGTTCACCTTGGAAACCTATCCGGCAAGCGCGGACCGTCCGTGGCTCCAATATCCCAATTATGAGGTGTTCCGCCACAGCAGCAATCAAAAATGGTTTGCGGTGGTCATGGATCTGCCGAAAAGCAAGCTTGGACTGCAAGGTGAGGAGCGGATAGACGCTGTCAACTTGAAATGCGGTCCCATTCTGGCAGGCTCGCTGCTGATGGAGAACGGCTTTTTTCCAGCCTATCATATGCGGAAGGACAGTTGGATTACCGTTGCACTGGATGGCAGTGTGGCGGATGACAAAATCAAAATGCTGCTCGATGTAAGCTATCAGGCAACAGCACCAAAAGTACGCAAAAAGAGGGGCTGACAGCGTTTGAAAGGGAAAACGGCAGCTGCTGAATCGAAAGGAAAAGGGGAGGGCAGGCTCCTCGGTGGGTTCAGACACGAGAGAATCTTAACGATTTTTAGCAAAAACACGTCTTGACAACGGGCGGAAAACCGTGTATTCTTCGTTCAAAAGGGAGTAGCTTGCACAGCTTTGTGTATCCGTTGGCGTCAGTACGGGCCGTTTGGCTCCGCTGCGGATTGAAATGGCGAGACTTTTGTATCAATGTGAAGGCATTGACGCAAAAGGGCTCGCCTTTTTTGCGTCCGCCGAAAGGAGACACAGTACATGAAGCAGGAAAAGAACATTTGGGAACAATCCCGCGTGGAGCTGTTCCAGAAACTGGATTGCCGGGAGACCGGCCTATCACAGGAGGATGCGGCGCTCCGTTTGTTGAAATACGGTGCCAACGAACTGCACGCCGGCAAGCAAAAGAGTGTTTGGCAGATTTTTCTGGGGCAGTTTGCGGATTTTCTGGTGTTGATCCTCATTCTGGCCGCCGTCATCTCCGCCTGTATGGGGGACGTAGAGAGTATGATCGTCATTCTGGCGGTCATCACCATGAATGCAATTCTGGGGACCGTGCAGACGGTGAAGGCATCTGCGTCGCTGGACAGCCTGAAGCAGATGTCCGCCCCCACCGCCAAGGTGCTGCGGGACGGTCAGATCGTACAGATCCCCGGCCGAGAGGTGGTTCCCGGTGATGTGGTCATATTGGAGGCGGGAGATTCCGTCTGTGCCGACGGACGCCTGTTGGAATGTGCCAGCCTGAAGTGCGCGGAGAGTGCCCTCACCGGCGAAAGCCTGCCGGTGGAAAAGGATACGGAGCCGCTCAGTGGGGAAACGGCCTTGGGCGACAGGAAGAACATGGTGTTCTCCGGCAGCTTCGTCACCTATGGGCGGGGCCGCTTTCTTGTGACGGCCACCGGCATGGACACAGAGATGGGCAAGATCGCCCAGCTTCTGAAAAACACGGAGGAGCGGAAAACGCCACTTCAGGTCAGTCTGGATCAGTTCGGCAGAAAGCTGTCGATCATCATTCTGGTGATCTGCGCAGTGCTGTTCGGCGTCAGCGTGCTGTGGCGGCACGAAAACGTGATGAACGCCTTCCTCTTTGCCGTGGCGCTGGCGGTGGCCGCCATTCCGGAGGCCCTCAGCTCCATCGTGACCATCGTGCTGTCCTTCGGCACCCGGAAAATGGCCAAGGAAAACGCCATCATCCGCCATTTGCAGGCGGTGGAGGGGCTTGGCAGCGTGTCGGTCATCTGCTCGGATAAGACGGGTACGCTGACCCAGAACCGTATGACGGTGCGCAAGCTCTACACCGGAGGCGAGGTGATCGACGCCAAGGACGCGGACTTCCGGGACCCGTTACAGGAGCCGCTGCTGCGGACGGCCCTGCTGTGCAGCGACGCGGTCATCAGCGGGGATACGGAAATCGGCGACCCCACGGAAACGGCACTGGTGCGGCTGGGGGAGACCAACGGCTTTGACGAGGATCTTGTCCGGGACCGTTGGCCCCGTCTGACAGAGATCCCCTTTGATTCCGACCGGAAAATGATGTCCACGGTCCACAAGCTGGCGGGGGGCTTGATGCTGGTCACCAAGGGCGCGACGGACGTGCTGCTGGACCGCTGCGTGGTGACGCCGGAGGAACGGGCGAGGATCGAACAGGTCAACGAACAGCTTTCCAACGAGGGCCTGCGGGTGCTGGCCTTCGCCTGCCGCAGCGTGGACAGCACGGCCATCACTCTGGCGGATGAAAACGGCCTGACCTTCCTCGGTCTCATCGCCATGATGGATCCGCCCCGTGAGGAATCCAAGGCGGCGGTGGCGGAGTGCATCCGCGCCGGCATCCGCCCCATTATGATCACCGGCGACCATAAGATCACGGCGGCGGCCATTGCCCGCGAGATCGGCATTTTGCGGGACGGCACGGAGGCCGTGGAGGGCGCGGTCATCGACGGCATGAGCGACGAGGAATTGCAGGACTTCGTGCCAAAGGTCAGTGTCTACGCCCGTGTGTCCCCGGAGCATAAGATCCGCATCGTCCGGGCGTGGCAGCAGCGGGGCAATCTGGTAGCCATGACCGGCGACGGTGTCAATGACGCCCCCGCTCTCAAGCAGGCGGACATCGGCGTTGCCATGGGCATCACGGGAACGGAGGTGGCCAAGGATGCCGCCGGTATGGTGCTGGCGGACGATAACTTCGCCACCATCGTGAAAGCCGTGAAGAATGGCCGGAACGTGTATGCAAACATCAAGCGGGCCATTCAGTTTCTGCTTTCCGGCAATACGGCGGGCATTTTGACGGTGCTCTACGCCTCCCTGATGGGACTGCCCGTGCCCTTCGCGGCGGTGCACCTGCTGTTCATCAACCTGCTGACGGACTCTCTGCCCGCCATCGCCCTTGGCTTGGAGCCTCACACCGACGAGGTCATGTCGGAAAAGCCCCGGCCCCGGAACGAAGGCATCTTGACCAAAACCTTCCTGTTCAGCGTGGGTGTTGAAGGACTGGTGATCGCCGCCGCCACCGTCACGGCCTTCTATCTGGGGCTGAACGCCGGCGGAGCCGCCGCCGGGCAGACCATGGCCTTCGCCACCCTGTGCCTGAGCCGGCTGTTCCACGGCTTTAGCTGCAAATCCCAGCATCCGGTGCTGCTGACCCGGCACTTCTGGAACAACCGTGCCCTGTTGGGTGCCTTTGCCATCGGCGCGCTGCTGTTGGGGCTGGTGCTGCTGGTTCCCGCGCTGGAACCGCTGTTCGCTGTTGCTCCCCTATCCGCTGGGATGGTGGGGGCCATCGTAGGACTGGCCTTCGGCTCCATGGTGGTCATCCAGCTTTTGAAGCTGCTGCGGCGGTAAGGCCGCAGGCATTGTGCGGTAAACAGAATCATGCCGAAAAATTTACCGTTTCTTGATGGAAATCCGATTCCTTGCATGATACAGTAAAAGAAAATCGAATATTAACAAGGAGGGCAGGAGGAACAATATGGAGACTTCCATTAATTTTAACGAGAAAAAAGGCTTCATCTGCGATATGGACGGCGTCATCTACCACGGCAACCGCATTCTGCCGGGGGTGGCGGAGTTCATTCAGTGGCTGCATGATGAGGACAAGGAATATCTCTTTCTTACCAACAACAGCGGCTATACGCCCCGGGAGCTGAACCAGAAGCTGGCCCGCATGGGCCTTGATGTGCCGGAGGAGCACTTCTATACCAGCGCGCTGGCCACCGCCGCCTTCCTGCGGGAGCAGGCACCGGGCTGCTCCGTGTTCGCCATTGGCGAGGCGGGACTGCTCAACGCCCTCTATGACGCCGGCATCACCATGAACGATGTGAACCCCGACTATGTGGTGGTAGGCGAGGGACGCAGCTATTCGCTCGATACCCTCACGAAAGCCACGAATCTGGTGATGCAGGGGGCCAAGCTCATCGGTGCCAACTCCGATGTCTCCGGTCCCATTGAAAACGGCATCGCCCCTGCCTGCCGTGCCCTCATCGCACCTATTGAGATGGCAACGGGCAAGCAGGCCTACTTCTGCGGCAAGCCCAACCCGCTGATGATGCGGACAGGGCTGAAAAAGCTGAACTGCCACTCCGGTGAGGCGGTGATGGTGGGCGACCGCATGGATACCGACGTGATCTCCGGCATGGAGAGTGGTATGTCCACGGTGCTGGTGCTCTCCGGCGTTTCCACGCGGGAGACCCTCAAGACCTACGCCTACCGCCCCAGCATCGTGCTGGACGGTGTGGGCGATATCGCCGCCATGGCCCGCAGAGAGAAGGCATAAACTGCACAACTCACCGTGCCAGGCTTAAATCTGCAAAGTGGATGCAGAAAAGGGAGGACGTTTTCGTCCTCCCTTATTTTTGCGACGCAAAAGCATAGTATAATAAGAAATGTGCCATTTCCTTGCCCCCTGCGGGGCAACTGGAAATAATGCACGAGAACTTCATGCACTGGCATTTGTGCATGTTCGTGATGCGCTGCTCATAAATAAAGTTTTATGCCTATGTTCACGCTGCCCGCAAGTCAGGTGAAGATTCAGACATCATTCCGACCGATCCCAGTAGGGATAATCCGTAAATACGAACTTGCCTGCCGCGTTTTTTCAGTCGGCAGCTCCACATAGACTGTGCTGCTGTTCGACGGCATGCTGACACCCATCACCACCGTGAATTTCCCGGCGCCGTCATCCCGGACGTGATCCGCCCAGCTGTTGTAGGAGGTCTCACCCCTGTTTTTCCTGTACGCTGCATAGACGTTGCCGTTATATTCAAGCAGATCTTTGCTCGCAATGGCGGCATTCAGGGTCTTATCCGTAAATTCCTTGGAAAAGACCGCTAAGAATTTTTCTCGAACCTGTTCAATGGTGTAGACGCCGTCCCGAGCGGGGAACATGGGCAGGTACTTCCGACCCTGAATTTGGACAGGACTCATGCTCTCGGAATACTCCCCGGCGAAGGTGAGGCGCAGCCAAAGACTTCGGGCCTGCTCCGACAGCTCCCACGCTTCCTCTTCGTACAGAGTCGAGCCGTCCTCCGGGTAAAATTCATACCCGTTCACACCTCGGAGACTTTCGATAATGACGGCTTACATTACCGGAAACCGTGTTGTCCCAGTATTCCGAGCGGATAAAATGCTCTAAATGGACACCGGTCTCCGTTTTATATCCCTCGTAGACATAGCTCTGCGCGGACATACCGCTTTCCGACAGGGAAAAATGCTGGAACTCCATAGGCGCACCTCCGTGGTCGGCAAAATCACCGGGATCGTCGGAACCGCCGTTCCGTTTGGAGAAACACGCGGAAAAAATCAGAGGAAAGATGCAGAGAAGCGCGAGACAGATCAGCAGCTTTTTCAAATTACATTTCCTCCTCCTTTTGCGGAATCATGACAAGACTGACTTCGGTCATGGTAAAATTCTACAATTATAGTGCACCATCTTCCACTGTTTTTGTCAAGCATCAACTTGCTCAGAAGTACCCTTCGCGGCTCAAGACTGCCGCCCTGATATGAAAACAGGATGATTTCTGATGAAATCATCCTGTCTGCTGCGGTTCATGAGAAGGGGGGACGGAACATTGCGGAAATGCTCACACTCCCACATGCAGAATTCTCAACGGTCATTGGACCCGGCAGCCGTTGGAGCATTTTTCCAACGCATACTGCATTTGTTCATCTGGTGAGAGAAAGGCGCGGGGCTCAAAACCATCTTCTTTGCGGAATGAGATGATCCGGTTTGTGTGGTCGACCCAAATCGCGCAGATTTCCTGCGGGCGGCGGTCTTCTTTCATCGGCGGTTCTCCATGATATAATTTTAGATAAAACGGCTTGCCGACTGTTGATGAGCAGACGGCAAGCCGTATGGCTGCTTCAGTAGCCTCGCATCCGGCGCACAACAGCGCGCCGAAGCTGTTTATTCAACGATGACAGAGGTGCCGGAAACGATCTTCTTGGGCTCCTTCTTGGGGATCAGGACGGTCAGCACACCGGATTCATACTTGGCCTTCACATCCTCGGCCTTCACATCACCCACATAAAAGCTGCGGGAGCAGGCACCGGCATAGCGCTCCTGACGCAGAACGCGGCCCTTCTTGTCCTCTTCGTCCTTGTCCAGACCCTTCTGGGCGCTGACGGTCAGATAGCCGTCCTTCACGTCCACATGGATCTCGTCCTTCTGGAAGCCGGGCAGCTCCACTGCGAAGCGGTAAGCCTTGGCGTCATCCGTTTCGCGGATATCGGTCTTCATCAGGTTTCTCTCGTGCTTGCCAAACAGGGGGCTGTGACCGCCGAAGAAACTGTTGTCAAAGAAATCGTCAAACATGTTTTCACCATAGATGCTGGGTACCATAATAATTCCTCCATTCGAGATGAAATTACAAAATTGAATCGCGGAAACAGGGCGGCACGTTCTGATCGCACAAGCAAACGCTGCCTGCGGCGATCTTCGACCCATCGGCTGCCATGCTCGGAATGTGCATCAGTTACTGCATATCACCCTGGCTGCTTCCTTTTTCCCTCTTTCTGCTGTATAGTTTATCTTTTTTCCTTGCAAAAACAAGAAACTGTGGGTACAATAAAAAAAGAGATGCTTGTGCTGAAAGCACAAGTGGAAAGGGGCTGAGGACGATGGGAGACACACAGTGGGAAAACTGCGGCGCTGAGACGCTGCTGGAGGAATTCTTCGCGCAGGATGATCTCAGACAACTGGCGGAAAGCGCAGGCAAGATTTTGGACTGTCCGCTGCTGGTGCTGGACGATACCTTTCATGTGGCGGCATACCGCCTGCCGCAGGGATTCTCCGATGAGCTTTTTCAAAACGTTGTGAGCTGCGGCGAGATCACCTATGAAGCCGGTGTGCTTATCAGCAGAAGCCCGGCCCTTTCGGAAGGGCGGGCGGACTTTCTACAACTGCCGGGCAGTCCGTATCCCCGGCGATTTGCACTCCTTGTCAGCGCGGGGGTCCAGCTTGGCTGCCTCATCTGCGTGGACACGGACGGACATCTGGAAAAAATTCCCGCTCAGACATGGGAACTGGTGGAGCGCATCCTCGCCAAGCAGTTGTTTGTGGAGGCCAGCCGGCAGGACAAGCCCTTTGAGACCGCAGAGGACATACTCATGCATTTGCTGGACGGCGGCTTTTCCTCTGCTGCGTATTTTCAGCTTCAGGCCGCCAATACCTATCTTGCGGACTTCCACCCGCGGACCTTCGCATTGGTGGACCTGACGGCCTATCGCAGCGTTTACGCCGGGAAGCGCCGGTTGAAGGAGGTACTGGAGGCGCGGCTTCCGGACAGCCACCCCTTTCTGTACAAGGGCGATGTGTTCCTGTTCCTGCACGAGGACGAGGGTGCTCAGGCGTTTGATGCTCTGGCGGAGGAATTCCACCTTAAGGTCCTCATCTCCGAGCCGCTGGACGAGCTTTTCGACCTGCCCAAGCTTTACCCCACCGCGCGGGAAGCGCTGGAGCTGATGCGGGATGAGCGTTTTCACGGGGAGCGGGTCTGCTCTGCGGCACAGCTCCGCATACCTCTGCTGCTGAAAAATCTGGAGGGGCGCGGCGGTCTGATCTCCATAGAACTGCGCCGTTTGGCCGCCCATGACCGGGAAAAGAACACGCAATACTGCGAAACGCTCTACTATTACCTGATTTGCTGTCGTTCTCTGAAAAAGACCTGCGACGCGCTCTACACTCACCGCAACACGGTGCTTTACCGCATCCGCAGATTGCAGGAGGATTTCGACATTCCTCTGGATGACCCGTCCCTCCATGCCGACCTGCTGCTGGGTGTGTCGCTCATTTTGTTTGATACCAAGGGACCGGACTTCTTCCTCAGTGCGCCGCAAGCTGAAGCGTAATATGCCGGAATTTTTGCAAACAGAAAAGGATGATATCACGATGAAAGAAAACCGAAAGCTTTTAAGAGAAGTTCTCAAGGATATCCGCCATGACATGACGGATGACGAAGTGCTGAATCTGCTGGCGGACAGCAAAATTTCCGAAAATCCCGCGGGCGAAAAGGAAAAATACACCCTCGGTCAGCGGGCGGCGGACGCCATCGCGAAATTTGCGGGGAGTTGGGCATTCATTTTTTCCTTCACCGGCGTGCTGATCCTCTGGATGGTGGTCAACACACTGCTGGCGGCAAAGGCCTTCGATCCCTTTCCCTTTATTTTGCTGAACCTGGTGCTCTCCTGTGTGGCGGCCATTCAGGCGCCGCTCATTATGATGAGCCAGAACCGGCAGGAGGAAAAGGACCGCCGCCGTGCCGAGAACGATTACAAGGTGAATCTCAAAACGGAAATTATGATCGAGGATCTCTACGATAAAGTAAACGCCATCCTTGCCAGGCAGTCCGCCCTGGAAAAGCATCTGGCAGGGCAGGAGAAGGGAACACCGAAAGCGGACGGTGAAAAATAAACGTGCTTTGAGGCTTGTACCTTTTTTGTAAATTCAAGCATGATTTTAGAAGGATCAACAAAAACTGGGATATCCAACAGGATGTCCCGGTTTTTGCTTCAGGTGCCTGCTTGCTGTTCCTTGGATTTGCTGGAGACTGTGCAATCACGGTCAGCTTGTATATGACGAATTTTATTTAGTACTATTATTTCACAATAGACACAATATCTTGTGCTTTCGCGGTTGACAGAACGGGCCCGCCATTATATACTTAAACTCTAAGAGACGATCAGCGGGAGGGAGAGATGCGTATGCGGATCGGCGGACTGCAAAAGGTAACGCTGCTGGACTACCCCGGCAAAGTGGCCTGCACGGTGTTTTTGCCCGGCTGCAATCTGCGCTGCCCCTTCTGCCACAATCCCGCTCTGGTTCTGCCGGACCGTGCGACCGGCGGCCTTTCCACGGAGAAGCTTCTGGCCTTTTTGGAGACCCGTCGAGGAAAGCTGGACGGCGTGTGCGTCACCGGCGGGGAGCCGACCTTGTACGAGGACCTTCCGGCGCTGCTGCGGCAGATCCGGGCGCTGGGCTTTGCCGTGAAGCTGGACACCAACGGCACCAACCCCGACATGCTGGAAGCGCTGGCGCAGGAGGGGCTGCTGGACTATGCTGCCATGGACATCAAGAACAGCCCGGACCGCTATGCGGAGACCTGCGGCGGCGTGGATCTTCTGGGACCGGTGAAGCAGAGCGCCGCACTGCTGATGGCGGGCACCGTGGACTATGAGTTCCGCACCACCGTCTGCGCACCGCTGCACACACCGGAGGAGATGGCCGGGATCGGCCGTTGGCTCAAGGGTGCGAAGCGCTATTTCCTTCAACCCTTTGTGGACTCCGGCGAACTGGTGGGCAGCGGCATGAAGCCCCTGACAAAAGAAGAGATCGAAGCGCTGCGGGACAGCGTTTTGCCTGATATTCCCAGCACACAGATCCGTGGACAATAGAGAAAAGGAGAAGAGGACCATGTATCAAGTCATCAAGCGGGACGGTCATGTTGCCGAATTCAGTCTCAACCGTATCTCCAGTGCCATTATGAAAGCCTTTGACGCCACCCATATTCCCTATGCCCCGGATGTGATCGACCTGCTTTCCTTGCAGGTCACGGCGGATTATGCCGATAAGATCCGGGATGGCCGGATCGACGTGGAGACCATTCAGGACAGCGTGGAGGCCGTTCTTCAGCGGGCCGGCTACGCGGAAGTGGCCAAGGCCTACATTCTCTACCGCAAGAACCGGGAAAAGCTGCGGAACATGAGCTCCACCATTCTGGACTACAAAAAGCTGGTGGACGATTATCTGCGGGTGTCCGACTGGCGGGTAAAGGAAAACTCCACCGTCACCTACTCCGTGGGCGGATTGATCCTGTCCAACTCCGGCGCCATCACCGCCAATTACTGGCTCAGCGAAATTTATGACGAGGAGATCGGCAGCGCCCACCGCAACGCGGACCTCCATATCCACGATCTGTCTATGCTCACCGGTTACTGCGCCGGTTGGAGCTTAAAGCAGCTCATTCAGGAAGGGTTGGGGGGTGTGACGGGCAAGATCACCAGCGCCCCGGCCAAACACCTGGCTACCCTATGCAACCAGATGGTGAATTTCCTGGGCATTATGCAGAACGAGTGGGCGGGTGCGCAGGCATTTTCCAGCTTTGATACCTATCTTGCCCCCTTTGTCCGGATGGATAAGCTCAGCTATAATGAAGTCAAGCACTGCGTCGAGAGCTTTGTCTATGGCGTTAACACCCCCAGCCGCTGGGGCACACAGGCCCCGTTCTCAAACATCACTCTGGACTGGACCGTACCCGCCGATCTGGCCGGTCAGCCTTGTATCGTGGGCGGCAAGCCCATGAGCTTTACCTATGGCGACTGCCAGCCGGAGATGGACATGATCAACAAGGCATTCATCGAGGTCATGATCGAAGGCGACGCCAACGGCCGCGGCTTCCAGTATCCCATCCCCACCTATTCCATCACCAAGGACTTTGACTGGTCCGAGACGGAGAACAACCGGCTGCTCTTTGAGATGACCGCCAAATACGGAACGCCCTACTTCTCCAACTACATCAACTCCGACATGGAGCCCAGCGACGTGCGCAGCATGTGCTGCCGCCTGCGCCTGGACCTCCGGGAGCTGCGGAAAAAGAGCGGCGGCTTCTTCGGCAGCGGTGAGTCTACCGGCTCCGTGGGCGTTGTGACCATCAATCTGCCCCGTATCGCCTATCTTGCCAAGGATGAAGCGGATTTCTTCGCCCGGCTGGATCACATGATGGATATTGCCGCCCGCAGTCTGAAGATCAAACGCACCACCATCGGGCGGCTGATGGAGGAGGGGCTGTACCCCTACACCAAACGCTATCTCGGCAGCTTCGACAATCACTTTTCCACCATCGGCCTCGTCGGCATGAACGAGGCGGGCCTGAACGCCAACTGGCTCCGCAAGGACCTCACCCATGAGGAGACGCAGGACTTTGCCGTTCGGGTGCTGAAGCACATGCGGGAGCGGCTGAGCGATTATCAGGAGCAGTATGGCGACCTCTACAATCTGGAGGCCACCCCTGCCGAGTCCACCTCCTATCGCCTTGCCAAGCACGATAAGGCACAGTACCCCAATATCATCACCGCCCACGAGGGCGGGACGCCCTACTACACCAATTCCAGCCACCTGCCTGTGGGCTGCACGGAGGACGTGTTCGCCGCCCTGGACGTACAGGACAAGCTCCAGACCATCTATACCAGCGGCACGGTGTTCCACACCTTCCTGGGCGAAAAGCTGCCCGATTGGCGGGCAGCGGCGGCGCTGGTCCGTAAGATCGCGGAGAACTACGAGCTGCCGTACTATACACTGTCTCCCACCTATTCCGTCTGCGCCGACCATGGCTATCTGGCCGGAGAGCAGTTCACCTGTCCCATCTGCGGACGGAAAACGGAGGTTTACAGCCGCATCACCGGCTACTACCGCCCGGTGCAGAACTGGAACGACGGCAAGAGTCAGGAGTATCAGGACAGAAAAACCTATCAGGTGAGCGGTGCGGCGCAGCCCCATGCAGCCGCTCCGGCGGAAGAAGTGAGAGAGACCGCGCCCGTTTCGGGGAAAGCAGACCGTTATACGCTCTTTGTCACGGCCACCTGCCCCAACTGCCGGGCGGTGAAGCCGCTGCTGCAAAAGGCGGGCGTTCCCTATGAGGAAAAGGATGCCGCACAGTATGCGGAGGAGGCAAAGGCTCTTGGTCTGCGGCAGGCCCCCACGCTGGTGGCTTGGGGGGAGGTTCCCACCCTCTACGTGGGTGCAGCCCAGATCAAGGCGTTCCTCCGGGAGTATGCCCAATGATCGAGCTTGCTGTGATCGGCGGCGGTCCCGCCGGACTGACGGCCGCCCTGTATGCCGCACGGGCGGGACGCTCCGTTGCCGTATTCGAGAGCAGCGGCTTCGGCGGGCAGATCACCCTCTCGCCGCTGGTGGAGAATTATCCCGGCCTTGGCGCGGTCAGCGGCATGGAACTGGGGGACCGGATGTATGCCCAGGCGGAAGCGGCCGGGGCGGAGCTGACCTTCAGCGGGGTACAGAGGATCGAACGAAACACGGACGGCACGTTTCTTCTGGAAACGGAGGACGGGCCTGTGTCGGCCCGGGCGGTGATCTATGCCGCTGGGGCAAAGCCCCGGACGCTGGGTCTGCCCGGTGAAGAAGAACTGGTAGGCCGCGGCGTCAGCTATTGCGCCCTGTGCGATGGCCCGTTCTTTGACGGGCAGGACGTGGCGGTGGCCGGCGGCGGCAACACCGCCTTTGAGGATGCTCTGTTTCTGGCCGGACGCTGCCGCAGCGTGATACTGATCCACCGGAGAAAAACCTTCCGGGCGGAGCAGGCACTGGTGGAGCAGGCGGCCCAACGGAAAAATCTTACCATCCTGACGGATACGGTCATCACCGATCTCTACGCCGATAACGGAGAGCTGGAACACCTTCTGTTGAAAAATGCCGACGGACGGGAGACGCGGCTCCCGGTCAGCGGGCTGTTCGTGGCCTTTGGCCGCGTTCCCGATACGGAAATGGCCGCGGCACTGGCGGAACGGGATCAAGAGGGGTATCTCCTGACCAATGACCGGATGGGAACGGCCGCACCGGGCTTTTTTGCGGCAGGCGACTGTCGGCACAAGCAGGTACGGCAGCTGACCACGGCGGTTTCGGACGGCACCCTGGCTGCGGTCTCCGCCTGCCGGTGGCTGGCGGAACAGTGACGCGCACCGGACCATCCCAACAATCAAAGCAAAGAGAGGATACGCTTATGAACGATGAACGCTACTCCATTATTTATTCCAGCAGGACGGGGAATACCAAGCTGCTGGCTGAGGCGATCCGGGAGAGCCTTCCGGCGGATCTGTGCAATCATTTCGGCACGGACGAAGCCGGTGCGGTCGAATCCGAAAAGCTGTATGTTGGCTTCTGGACGGATAAGGGGACTGCGGATGAAGCGGCGCTTGCGCTTTTGAAGCGCCTGAAAAACAAGAAGATTTTCCTGTTCGGTACGGCGGGCTTCGGCGAAAGCGAGGCGTATTTTCAAAAGGTGCTGGATCGGGTAAAGGAGAGCATCGACGAGAGCAATTCGATCATCGGCACTTATATGTGCCAGGGCAAAATGCCCATGGCGGTCCGGGAGCGGTATGAAAAAATGAAGCAGCAGCCCAACCCGGCTCCCAATCTGGACGGACTGATCCGGAATTTTGACCGCGCCCTCACCCATCCGGATGACCATGACCTTGAAGAATTGAAACAGGCTGTGCGGAGAGAGGGAGGACAGTTGATATGAGATGGTTCTATGAGCTTGCGTGGCTGTGGAAGGGGCTGGGGATCTCCCTGCTGGCAGCCGCAGCCTGTATGGTGTGTGTCTGGCTGGCGTGCAGAGCCACCGGAAAGCGGCTTCGGACCGGCATCGCGGTTTTGGCCGCTGCCGCGGGCTTTGCGGCCGCCGTTGTGGTGATCCTCCTCCTCGCCCAGACTCCAACCCCGATTTAAAAGAACCCTCCGCCGCCCGTAAACGGGGACGGCAGCGGGAATACGCCGAGTGGAAAGCAAAGCAGCAGACCGGACAAGAGAACAAGGTATAACAAAGGCGGGAACATCTGTAACGATGCTCCCGCCTTGTTATACTTTTAACTGCTCTCATTCTATACCTAAGAATCAACAATGTCAAAAGGAAAGTAAAAAAAGTCATTACTATGAGCTAAGCCGAAAATAATTCGGTATTTACCGACAGATAGTTGGTCATAGTCCGTCAGAAAAAAATCTACATTCATTGTCTCTCCTGATGGGATGTAAAGAAGATTATCTGTATCTCTTATATGAGGGGATTTTTTTACAATAACCCATGTTTCATTAATATTTTGTTCGAGATATGGTAGATAGAGTTCCGGGCTATTATCGCTATGATTTGTTATGCAAAGAGATATCTGCTTAGTATCAATAGTGTATTGTGCTTGCACAGCCTGAATAGAGAATCCGCTTACCGGGGTCAAATTTTGATAAGGGGATTTGGGGGATTGAGAGGTTTTAATT
>ENA-UERN01000604-UERN01000604.1-human-gut-metagenome-genome-assembly--contig:-NODE-604-length-41152-cov-9.169422_pt1 | contig 41152 bp, 39 predicted proteins | sample MGYA00242950_ERZ507950 | MGnify/ENA primary metagenome ERZ507950 (study PRJEB26167, sample SAMN06115515) | human gut metagenome | host: Homo sapiens | place: China:Ningxia | collected 2014-11-26...
CCTCGTCGGCCTTTTTCAGCTTCTCCATGACCTTTTCGCCGATGACCACGGTGCTGACCTCCCGCTCCAGGGAGTTCTGCAGCTCCTGCTCGATCTCGCTGGCCATGCGCTCCATGTCCGCCGCGGACACCGGGCGCTTTTCGCAGGAGCGCTGGATGCCCCGCAGCACCTTGCTGCGGTCGAAGCTCTGGCGGCTGCCGTCCTTCTTGATCACCACCATGGGCAGATATTCCACGGTCTCATAGGTGGTAAAGCGCTTCTCGCAGGACAGGCACTCCCTCCGGCGGCGGATGCTGGCCCCCTCGTCGGCGGGACGGGAATCCACCACCTTGCTCTCGCGATAGCCGCAATAGGGACATCTCATGGGCATATTCCTCCTCTATGGCGATAATTTACAGCCTATTATAGCACATGGCGGCGGAATATGCAAATTTCAATTTTCCTCCGGCGGCACGGGATACCCGTCCTCAAAGCGATATTCCGCCCAGAGTCCTCCGTCCATGGCCCGGATCCGGGCCAGGCAGAACAGCTCCGTCAGGGGAAACGGCCCCTCCCGGTCATAGGGCGCGGCCAGCCGCACCCGCCGCCCCTCCCGGCGGCACAGACTCCCCGGCGGCAGGGGCAGGGGGCAGTCCTCCGGCCCGGCGGGCCGCCACGGGGAGTCCCTCGCGGCGCAGGACTCCGCCCCGGCCCACCGGATGGCCCCCAGCGGCCCGGTGATCCGCCGGGAAAACCGGCGGCGCAGACGCCCGCCCTCCAGCAGTCCCAGGGCCAGCCGCTGTCCCTCCCCCTGGACCCAGACCCGCCACAGGCCCGGCTCCGGGGGGTGGCAGATCACCTCGAACAGGTGGTCCTCCCCCGCCGCTGTCACCGTCATGGTCCCGGCGGCCCGGTCCCCGATATACACAGGATACGTCATGCAGCGCGCCTCCCCATCAAAGCATCCCCGGCAGGGGCTGTGCCAGTGTATGCACAGTCTCCGCCGGGGATGCCCCGTCCCGCCTTACCCGGCAGAGGGCAGGCTGTCCACCACCCGGTCCCACCCCAGGTTATCGGTATCATAGCAGTATGTCTCTCCGTCGGGATAGGTATAAGCCACGAACACGCCGAAGGTCTCCTCAGGGGTATAGCCGCCCCGGATCGGCACCTCCCACAGCCGCAGAAGACTGCCGTCGCCGAAGTCCAGGGTCACACCCTCTCCCTCCGGCAGCTCCTGCTGGCGCTTTCCCATTCCGGCCTGCCGGAGCTTTTCGCTGATACCGGCCCCGGCCAGCTGAGGATAGTGGACGCGGCTGCCGGCCCGCTCCAGCCACACGCCGTCATGTTCCCGGGCATACAGCACGCTGCCGTTCAGAGCGTCCATATACCGGCGGTATGCCGCGCTCTGCCGGGACGCCCACACAAGCGGCGTGGACGTTAGCGCCAGCAGCACCGCCGCCAGGGTGATCCACAGCCCCAGCTTCAGGCGGCTGCGGTCCTTTTTGGACTGCGGCGCCTCCCGAAATGCTTCATACATGGTCATGCCTCCTTTGTTTATGTTCTGTAAACCTTATGATACCATACCCAGGCGGCCCCGTCAAGGCAAAAAAGCCCCCCCAGGAGAGACAAATGCCTCTCCCGGGGGAGCTCCTGCCTGGGGAAGGTTATGTACCCTCCGCCGGGCCGCTATACCAATCTGCTGCGGGGCAGGCCGAAGCTCACCGCAATGGCGTCGTCCACCCGCTCCATCACCGCGCCGTCCACCCGGCCCATCCGCTCCCGCAGGCGGCGTTTGTCCAGGGTGCGGATCTGCTCCAGCAGGATCACGGAATCCTTGGGCAGACCGCAGCACTGGGCCGCCACCTCGATGTGGGTGGGCAGCTTGGCCTTGCCCATCTGGGAGGTGATGGCCGCCGCAATGACGGTGGGGCTGTGGCGGTTGCCGGTGTCGTTCTGCACGATCAGCACCGGGCGCACACCCCCCTGCTCGCTGCCTACCACCGGGCTCAGGTCGGCATAATAAATTTCGCCGCGCTTGACATTCGTATCCACAAACGTTCACACTCCGCCGGAAGAAGTACCCGGAAAAAACGGGTCACTTTCATTCTCCCACGCAGCCCGGGGATTTATACCCGGTTTTCCCGCCCCGCTTCATTCTATGGGGCGGCAGGCGGCGGCGTGCGTCAGAACCGCAGCAGCAGCTCCCGCTCCGTCACCTGTCCGTTCTGTAAATACACCCGGGGCACCCGCTTGCTGACGGCGCAGGTCAGCTCATAGGGAATGGTCCCCGCCTGGGCGGCCATGACCTCCACCGGGTTGTGGGGCCCGAAGATCTCCACCTCGTCCCCCACGTCCACCCCCGGCAGGTCCGTCAGGTCGATCATGGACATATCCATGCAGATGCGGCCCCGCTGGGGCGCGGGACCCTTGGCGGTCATCAGGCTGCACCGGCCGGACAGGCACCGGAAGAACCCGTCGGCATAGCCGTAGGGCACCACGCCCATGCGGGTGCGGCGCTGGGTGGTGAACAGCCGCCCATAGCTGACGGATGTGCCGGGCTCATAGGTCTTGGTGGTGCTGATGGTGGTTTTCAGGGTCATCACCGGCCGCAGGTCCAGCCCCTTGGCAAACTCCCCATACCCATACAGCAGCAGGCCCGGCCGCACCATGTCCAGGTGCATCTCCGGATAGCAGGCGGTGGCCCCGGTGTTGGCGCAGTGGCGCAGGGGGAACCGCACCCCCCGCTTTTCCTCCACCGCCCGGATCACCCGGCAGAACAGGTCAAACTGCCGCCGGGTATAGGCCCGGCTCTCCTGGTCCTGCTCGTCGGCCACGGCGAAGTGGGTGAAGATGCCCTCCGCCTCCAGCCCCGGCAGGCCGCAGGCCTCACAGATGCCCTCCACGCCGCCGTCAAAGTGACTGCCGTCGCACAGGTACCCCAGCCGGGACATGCCGGTGTCCACCTTGATGTGGATTTTCAGGGTCCCGCCCAGGGCCGCGGCCTCCCGGCTGTATTCCAGGGCCTTGGCCTTGCAGGTGATCGCCTGGGTAATGTGGTGCTCTATCAGCCGCCCCACCTGCTCCTTGGGGGTGTGGCCCAGGATCAGCACCGGCATGGTCACGCCGTTGGCCCGCAGCTCCATGGCCTCGTCGATGCTGGACACCGCCAGATAGTCGGCCCCCAGCTCCTGGAGGGTCCGGGCCACCTGCACGGCCCCGTGGCCATAGGCATCGGCCTTCACCACGCCCAGGAAGCGGACCTTCGGCCCGATATGCTGCCGCAGGCGGCCATAGTTGTGGGCCAGAGCGTCCAGGTCGATCTCCGCCCAGGTTCTCTTTAATGTGGATTCCATGATGATAGCCTCTCTTTATTCTGAAGTAAAGGACAGCAGCCGGGCCGTCAGCACCACGCGGCTGTCCTGAGAAAACTCGGCATACAGCGGGGCCCCGTCCCCGCCCAGCCAAACGGTGCACAGCACCTTGCCGCCGGGGGCGGTGGTGTCCAGGGCCAGGCGCAGGCAGTCAAGCCCCTCCAGGGTCTCCTGTCCCGCGTCCACCAGATACCCCTCCTCCATGGCCCGCAGCAGCCACGGCAGACAGTTGGCCGGGGCCACGTCCCGCAGGCTTCCGGCGGACAAAGCCGCCCCGTCATAGGACACCGTCAGATCCTCTCCGCTGACGGAGGCCGTCAGCCCTGCCAGGTCCTCAGGGCCTGTAACGGTGGTCCCGGCGCCGGTGGGGGTCCAGTCGCAGGACACGGTGAACGTGCGGTTCTCCGTCTCCAGATGGCAGGTGATCTCCGCCTCCATATGGGCGGCCTGCATCTCCCGGTACCGCTGGCGCAGACTCTCCGCCTGCGACGCGGCCTTTTTTCCGCAGCCGGCCAGCAGCAGCGCCGCCGCCAGCAGCCATACCAAGCATTTTTTCACGGTAAACCCTCCCTTTCCGGAAGGCTTTCCGCTATCCCAACATCTATCTGTCTGTCACGCTGCCCGCCTCGGACCGTTATGCGCCTCGCAGAGTTCGCGGCTCGCAGGCCGCGAATCAAGTCCGATCCATTTTTCGCGGCGGCGCCCCCCAAGGGGACTTCCGTTGGGCGTGTACGTCGCGAAAAATACTTTGCGCGGAGAGAGTGTGTCCAAATGAGCAAAAGGCTCATTTGGACGCGCGGGTCGGAGCGGGAACCTAATTTATCCAAAAGAGCAAAGCTCTTTTGGATAAGCCTTACTCCGTGACCTCCCGCAGAGCCGCCGGGATCCGGTCCAGCAGGTCCGATGGGGTCATGCCCCACAGGCCCACCTCCCGGGCGGCCAGGTCCCCGGCCCGGCCATGGAGCCACACCGCGGCGCAGCAGGCGTCCATAGGCGGCAGGCCCAGGCCCAGCAGACTCACCAGCATCCCCGCCAGCACGTCGCCGCTGCCGCCCTTGGCCATGCCGCAGTTCCCGGTGGGATTGCGCATACACCGCCCGTCCGGGGCGGCCGCGATGGTCCCCGGCCCCTTCAGCACCAGGTATACCCCGTGCTCCCGGGCGAAGTCAGCCGCTGCCCGCTCCCGGCCCGGGGAAAGATCGCCTCCGGCCCGGACAAACTCCCCCTCATGGGGGGTCAGCACGGTGATCCGGTTCCGCCGCCGGGACAATGCATCCATATGCCCGGAAAGGGCGTTTATGCCGTCTGCGTCCAGCACCAGGGGCCGGGGCAGGTCCAGCAGCCGCCGCACCAGCCCGTCGCACCCGGGGCTGCGCCCCAGGCCGCAGCCCGCCAGCACCGCATCGCAGCTCCCGGCCCGCTGTCGGATGGCCTCCTCTGCCAGGGGGGACAGCTTCCCCTCCTCAGACGGCAGGGGGAAGGGCATCGCCTCGTCGCATTTCATTGCCGCCACCGGCCACACCGGCTCCGGCACCCCCAGGTATACCAGCCCCGACCCGGTGCGCACCGCCGCCCGGCCCGCGAAAACCGCCGCGCCGGAAAAGCCCACGCTGCCGCAGACGCACAGCACCTTGCCGAAGGTGCCCTTGTGGCCCATGGGGTCCCGCCGGGGCAGAAGCCGCCGCACATAGGCCGCCGTGATCTCCTCCATCCCGTCACCTCCCGGATTTTTCCCTTAGTATAGCACAGTTTTCCCCCGGTGGCGAGATTTTTTTGTCCGCCGCGTCAACAATTCCGCCGGTTGACAATTCCCCGGAAAAGGGGTATATATGGAGTAACGAATCAATTGCCATCAAGGAGGTCCCTTTCATGCTCGATTCCACCCGCCAGTTCATCCAGGCCATGGACGCCAAGGACATCAAGCACTCCGACATTGAGGTCACCCAATCCGGCATGGAGAAGGTCACCGTGATATACACCGGAGACAGCATTCCTTCCATCCGTATGATTTTTTTCTTCAGCAAGGATTGCGAGGACGTGGCCATCCGCGTGTTCGACATCGTGAAGCTCCCCGAAAACCGGGTGGAGGGCTTTTTCAAGGTGGTCAACGAGGCCAACCGCCGCTTCCGCTTCTTCAAGTTCGTGCTGGACACCAATGACAACACCGTTCAGGCGGAGATGGACGCCGCCTTCCGCACCCACGACGTGGGCGAGATCTGCCTGGAGCTGATGAGCCGCTGCGTGGACATCTGCGACAAGGCCTATCCCGACTTCATGAAGGCCCTGTGGGCCTGAAAGCTCCCACTGTCATAACAAAAGCCGCCCGGCCAGGGCGGCTTTTGTTATGACGCTCAGATTTCCAGATAATTCTTCACCAGCACCTGCAGCAGCTCGTCCCGGTCCACCTTGCAGATCAGGGTCCGTGCGCCGTTGTGGTTGGTGATATAGGTGGGGTCCTCGGACAGGATATAGCCCACGATCTGGTTGATGGGGTCGTACCCCTTTTCCTTCAGCGCCTCATACACGGAGGTAAGGATAAAGTGGATTTGCTCGTCCTTATCCTGGGCGGCGTCAAACTTTCTGGTGAAATCATCCATGCGGGCTTTCTCCCCTTTCTATTGATTCACCATCAGTATACGCTATTTTTCCGGCGCTGTAAAGAGGAAAAAACGGATTTTACCGGGTGCGCAGCTCCGCGCCCAGGCGCTTGGTGAGCTTCTTGATGACGCCGGAGGCGCACTCCTCGATCTCCGTGGAGGTCAGGGTCTTTTCCAGGGAGCCGATGGTCAGCCGGATGGTGACGGACTTCTTCCCGGCAGGCACCTGCTTGCCGTGGTACTCGTCCACAAAATCCGCCCCATGGAGCAGGCCGCCCTCCCGGATGCCCTGGGCGATGACGTCGTACATCTGGCTCCACTTCACCTGGCTGTCGAACAGCAGGGAGATGTCGTAGTCGGTCATGGGATACTCCGGCAGGTGGGTGAACCGGTTGGTGCGGGAGCGGAAGGGCCTCAAGGCGTCCACGTCCAGCTCAAACAGCATCACCGCCAGATTCTTGATGCCGCAGGCCATGGCGGGCTTCCGGGCAAGCAATGCCAGGTTGCCCACCTGCTCCTCGCCAAGGAAGATGTTCAGCCACACCACCTGGTCGGCCCACACCGGGCGCTTCTCCTGGCGGAAGGTGAAGCTCTCCATGTGGGTGTAGCGGGGCATCTGCTCCACCGCGCCCTTGGCCCGGCGGAACAGGGCCGTCACGTCCTTGGCCGGGGCCACGAAGGCGCCGGCGATGTTCTTGCGCTGGGAGGGCAGCAGCTCCCGGGGATCATAGGGGGCGGAATAATCCGCGTCCTTGAACACCTGGGCCGTTTCAAACAGGGAGAACTCCGTGAAATAGCGCTCATTTTTCGCCACGGCCTTGCACAGATTGGGCAGCAGGGAGGAGCGGATCAGCCGCTCGGAGGGAGACGGCGGGGTGGACAGGGCCAGGATCCCGGCGGTGTCCTGCAAAATGGCGTTGACGTACTGCTCGTCCATCCAGGGATAGGTGAAGATCTCCTGCATGCCGCAGCGGATGGCCAGATACTCCTTGATCCGGCGCTCCAGGTCCTTGTCCAGCTGGTTGATGGCCCCGTCGAAGGAGGTGGTGATGGGGGCGGCCTGGAAGTTCTCATAGCCCACCATCCGGGCCACCTCCTCCATGATGTCGGCCTTGATGGCCACATCGCCGGTGGAGCGCCAGGTGGGCACGGTGACGTGCATATTGTCGCCGTCGAAGTCCAGCCGGAAGCCCAGCAGGCCCAGCTTATGGGCGATTTCGTCGTTGGTCAGGTGCTTGCCCAGGCGGCGGTCCAGCCACCGCAGGGACACGTCGATCTCCGCCGGTTGGAGCTTCGCGGGATACTGGTCGCAGAAGCTGGTGACATGCACGTCGGGATACAGCTCCCGGAACAGGCTCATGGCCAGGGACAGGGCCTGGTCGCAGCGCTCGGGGTCGATGGCCTTTTCATACCGGGAGGAGGCCTCGGTGCGGTTGTCGTACCGCAGGGCCGTGCGGCGGACGCCGGCAGCCTGGAAGTTGGCGATCTCCAGAATCACCTTGTTGGTGGTGGGCAGGACGGAGTCCTTGGCGCCGCCCATGACGCCTGCAAGGCCCACCACTCCCGCCTCGTCGGCGATGACCAGGTCGTCGGCGGACAGGGCCAGCTCCTTGCCGTTGAGCAGCTCCAGCTTTTCGCCGTTTTGGGCCCGGCGGACGATGATATGCCCGGCGATGTTGTCGGAATCAAAGGCGTGGGTGGGCTGGCCGGTGGCCAGCATCACATAGTTGGTGATATCCACCAGGGCGTTGATGGGCCGCATGCCCACCCGCCAGATGCGGCTCTGCATCCGGAAGGGGGCGGGCTTCACGGACAGACCCTCTACCGCCGCGCCAATGTAGCGGGGGCAGCGCTCCGTGTCCCCCACGGTGACGGTGAGGCCGTCGGACCCGGCATCGCAGGTGAAGGGGGGCAGGGGCTTGAGAGGCAGGTCATACAGAGCCGCCAGCTCCCGGGCGATGCCGTAATGGCCCCACAGGTCGGGCCGGTTGGTCATGGACTTGTTGTCGATCTCCAGGATGATGTCGTGCAGGTCCAGGGCGTCGGCAATGGGGGTCCCCGCCGCAGCGTCGAAATCGCTCAGGTCCAGAATGTGGGCCTCCTCGGTGGTGGGGAACAGGTCCCCCAGGCCGATCTCCACCGCGCCGCAGATCATGCCGTAGCTTTTGACGCCCCGGAGCTTGGCCTCCTTGATCTCCACCGGCTCGCCCTCGCCGTGCCAGCGGCACATGGCCCCCGGGGCGGCCACGGCCACCTTCATGCCCGGGCGGACGTTGGTGCCGCCGCAGACGATATCCCGGATGTCACCGCCGCCGATGTCCGTGCGGCAGATCTGCAGCTTGTCGGCGTTGGGATGGGGGCACACCTCCGTGATCTGCCCCACCAGCATATGGTCAAACTGCCGGGCCAGGTCCGTGGCCCCCTCCACCTCCACAGTGGACATGGTCAGGTCATAGGCCAGCCGGGTCAGGTCCATATCCCGGGGCAGGTCTACGTAATCTTTGATCCAATTCAGCGATACTTTCATGTGTTTCCCCTCCTTTTAACGGAACTGTTCCAAAAAGCGCAGGTCGGCACTGTGGAACATACGCACGTCATCCACGCCGTAGCGCATCATCACCAGGCGGTCCAGGCCGATGTTCACATAGAACCCGGTGTATTCATCCGGGTCCAGGCCCGCCGAGCGCAGGACGTTGGGATGGGGGGTGCCGCCGGGCATGATCTCGATCCAGCCAACGTGCTTGCACACGCTGCAGCCCTTGCCGCCGCACACCAGGCAGCCCATGTCGATCTCGAACCCCGGCTCCACAAAGGGGAAGAAGCCCGCCCGCATCCGCACCGGGACGTCCCGGCCGAACACCTTGGACAGGATGCTCTTGATCATCACCTTGCCGGAGGCGAACGTGAAGTCCTTGTCCACGATCAGGGCCTCATACTGGAAGAAGGCGCGCTCGTGGCGGGCGTCGGTGGTCTCGTTGCGGTACACCCGGCCGGGGTACACGAAGCGGTAAGGGGGCTTGTGGGTCTGCATATAGCGGACGGAGCCGCCGGTCAGGTGGGGCCGCAGGCACAGCTTGTCCCAGCACTGGCCCTTGTCGTGGCCCTCCAGCCAATAGGTGTCCATGCTCTCCCGGGCAGGGTGGTTGGGGGGGAAGTTCAGGTTGTCGAAGCCATACAGCTCGCTGGTGATGTCGGACTCCTCGAAGATCTCAAAGCCCATGGACCGGAACGCGTCGTTCAGGTCATAGCACATCTGGGTAATGGGGTGCAGGCCGCCGGACAGGGGGGCGGTGCCGGGGACGGTGATGTCGAAGTCCGGGTCCACCTCGGAGGCCTTCAGCTTCAGCTCCTCCCGCTTGGCCTCCAGCAGCTCCGTCAGCTGGGTCTTGGCCTGGTTCACGGCCTTGCCCATCTCCGGCCGCAGGCTCACGTCCAGCCGGGGCAGCTCCTTCAGCAGCCCCGTCAGGGCGCCCTGCTTGCCCAGCAGCAGGCCCTTGACCTCCTGCAGCTCGCTTTCGCTGCGGGCGGCCTGGATCTTCTCCTGCCCCTCCTGCAGCAGCTGTGTCAGTTTCTCTTTCATATGGCTCCTCCTTGATGGAATCAGTTTTTTGGGACGAAAAAAGCCCTTCCTCCCAATCACTTGGGACGAAAGGCATACGGCTTCCGTGGTACCACCCAGCTTCGCGGCACAGAACCGCGCACTCGTTTTCCCGATAACGGGGGACGACCCGTCCGCGCATTTCCTCGCGGCAGCTCCCGGGCGAACACCGCAGCGCCTGACGGACCGGCTTGCAGCCGGTGACCGGTCCTCTCTTGGAAAGGCGATGATTGCGGAACTTCCCGTTCAAAGCATTTTAAGCACCCCCATTTATATCATATTCCGCCGGAACTTGCAAGGGAAAATTGCAAAATACCAAAAATCGCTCCGGCCCCGGCATGGAAAAAAGAGGCTGGCTTGCGCCAGCCTCTTTTGGTTATGCCGTTATGGGAGACGGGGCTCAGCCCACGTACTTCATGCCGGAGTTCTCGGTGGCGGTGATGTCCTTGACCAGGTTGGCGGACCACTCAGAGTACGCCTTGTTCGTCATGGCGTTGCGGACCTGGACCATCCAATAGGGATCGTCGGTGCCCACGAAGTACATGACGTGGTAGCCGATGTAATTGCCGTCGTTTTCCACGATGCCGGTATCGCCCGCCTTGCGGCCCTCGTCGAAGCACCAGTCGTTGAACCCGGCGACCATCTTGTTCTTGTAAACCTGCTTATACAGGCCGCCGTTGGTGTTGGAGCCGGTGTCGTCAGACAGCTCATTGGCCAGCTTGGCAAAAGCCTCCTCGCCGCCGCCGGCATCCTTCCAGGCCTGGAGGGCGTTCTCGGCCTCCTGCTTCTTGCCGGCCTTCAGCTCCTCCAGCTTGGCCTGGTAATCCTCGGCCTTGCTGTCCAGACCGGTGGTGTCCACCTTGAACAGAATGTGACGCACGTCCACGGTGTTGTAATCGTTGCGGGTCCGGCTGTGGAACACCAGCAGATAGATGGAGGTGCCGTTTTCCACGATCTCGGTGTCGCCCTCCTGGCGGCTCTCGTCAAACACCCACTTGGTGGCGGCATCGCCGCTGTAGGTGCCGGCTTCGGGGTGGGAATAGGTGCCGATGGGCTCATAGTCCTTGGCCACCTTGACCAGGAGCTCGCCGCCCTTGACCTGCTCCAGGGCCGCGTTGGCGGCGTCCTTGGCCTTCTGCAGGGCAGCGGCGCTCTCCTCCTCGGTGGGCTGGACGGTGTTGCCGTCGGCGTCCTTGGTGGAGGCGGCTGCGCCGTTGAAGGTGATCATCTCATAGTTAGCCACGTCGAAGGAGTTCTTGTTCTCCTCATAGTACTTCTGCAGCTCATCATCGGTATACGTCAGGCTGTCGATGTAGTCCTGCTGATAGTGGGAGGCGATGATGGTATCCTTCAGGATGCCCTGGAAGATCTTCTTGGTCATGTTGCTGCCGTAGAGCTGCTTGAGGTACTCGCCCTCGCTCTTACCGGCGGACTTGGCATAGGAGGCCAGGGTGTCCATGGTGGAGTCCAGCTCCTTCTGCATGTCGTCGTTCCAGGTGATGCCCTTCTCGGCGGCGCCCTTCTTGAGCATGGTGATCTGGATCAGGCTCTTCTTGGCGGCCTCCTTGAAATAGGCGTCCCAGGTCATGTCCTCGGACACGCCCAGCAGGGTCTTGGCCATGTCGCTGAGGCTCTGCTGGGTCAGGGGGGTGGAGGTGCTCAGGCCGTAATAGGAGGCGTACTGGTTCTGGGCAATGGAGTTATAGGCCACATGATAGAAATAGCTGACCTCGGCGGCGGAATAGGTCTCGCCCTCCACGGTGACGGCGGCGGAGCCCCGCTGGATCACGTTGGAGTTCCACACCAGCAGCGCAGCGGCCACCAGCACGAACACAATGGCAATACCGCCATAGAGCCAGTTGCTCCGGCGCTGCTTGGCCCGCTCCTCCGCCTCACGGGCGGCCTTGGGGTCCACTGCGCCGCTGGCGTTGAATTCCTGGCGGGCTTTCTTTTCTCTGGATGCACTCATAGTTGTTTCAGTCCTCTCGAAAATAGGTACGCGGTACCCTTTGTAATGTGCTATTGGTTGATTATACAGGAAAACCCGGCGCTTCGCAAGAGGAAATCGGGATTTCCCGGGAATTTGGGCGATTTTACTCCGCCTGATACACGATCCGGCCGTCGATGACGGTCATATACGCCTGGCCGCCGATGGTGGTGAGGGGATCGGCGGTCCACAGGACGAAATCGGCGTCCTTGCCGGGCTCCAGGCTGCCCACCCGGCTGTCGATGCCCAGGCTGCGGGCGGGGTTGATGGTGATGGCCCGCCAGGCCTCGTCCATAGGCAGGCCCGCGTCGGCGGCCAGACCCGCGCACATGGGCAGCTTCTCCAGGGGGATCACCGGGGCGTCGGTGATGATGCTGACGGTAAGCCCGGCCTTGTACAGGGTGCCGGGGGTGGTGAAGCTCTTGTGGCGCAGTTCGGCCTTGCTCTTGCTGCCCAGGGTGGGCCCCACGAACACCGGCAGTCCCTCCTTGGCCAGCTCGTCAGCGATCAGCTCGCCGTCGGTGCAGTGGTCCAGGGTGGCCTTCACCCCGAATTCCTTGGCAATCCGCACGGCGGTGAGGATGTCGTCGGCCCGGTGGGCGTGGCACTTCAGGGGGATCTCGCCGTTGACCACCGGCAGCATGGCCTCCAGCTTCATGTCGAAGGGGGGATTCTTTCCGGTCAGCTTATCGTCCCGGTAGCGCTGGGTCTTGAACAGCAGCTCCCGCAGCAGCGCCGCCACGGCCATGCGGGTCATGGGGCTTTTCTTCAGGCCCTGGCCATAGCAGCCCTTGGGATTCTCGCCGAAGGCGCACTTCATGGCGGCAGGCTCCTTCAGCAGCATATTGTCCACCCGCTTGCCTGCCAGCTTCAGCACCGTGAAGGTGCCGCCCACCACGTTGGCGCTGCCGGGGCCGGTGCAGGCGGTGGTCACGCCGCCGCGGATGGCGTTGGGGAAGGCCTCGTCCTGGGGGTTGATGGAGTCGATGGCCCGCAGCTGGGGAGTCAGGGGGTCCACGATCTCGTTATAGTCCATGCCCTCCCAGCGCATGCACTGGTTGTCCAGGCCGATGTGGCAGTGGGCCTCCACGCAGCCGGGAGTCAGCAGGCGGCCGCCGGCGTCGATGACGGTGCAGCCCTCCGGGGCGTCGATGTGGGCCGCCACGGCGGTGATGCGGCCGTCTTCGGCCAGCAGGCAGCCGTTGGGGATATCCGGCCCGGTGATGGGCTTTATGTAAGCGTTACGGATCAGCAGCATAGCAATACCTCGCATTTCTACAGATGATGCCGGTATTATATCACAGCCCGGAGGTTTCCACAAGAGTTGCGTTTTTTCGGGGGATACGCTATAATAGTGGGCCGAAGGAGGCGGACGTATGCGCTATACCACCCTTTGCTATCTGGAAAACCCCGCCGGGGAGTATCTGATGCTCCACCGGGTGAAAAAGGAAAACGACTGCAACCGCGACAAGTGGATCGGCATCGGCGGCAAGTTCCTGGACGGCGAAAGCCCCGAGGAGTGCGCCCTGCGGGAGATCAACGAGGAGACGGGGCTCACCGTCACCGGATACCGCTACCGGGGCATCGTCACCTTTGTGTCCGACCGGTGGGAAACGGAATATATGCACCTGTTCACCGCCACGGAGTGGACCGGCCGGGTCCGGGAGGACTGCGACGAGGGCGTGCTGGAGTGGATCCACAAGGACCGGCTGGCGGCCCTGCCCCAGTGGGCCGGGGACCGGATCTTTCTGGACCTGCTGCGGCAGGGGGCGCCGTTTTTCTCCCTGAAGCTGCGGTATCAGGGGGAGATGCTGGTCTATGCCTGCCTGAACGGAAAGGAGCTGACACTGTGACGATTCTGGTCAGCGCGTGCCTGCTGGGGGTCCCCTGCCGATACGACGGGCAGAGCAAGGCCCATCCCCTGGCCCGGGCCCTGTGCGAAAAGCACCATGTGGTCCCCGTGTGCGGGGAGATCTTCGGGGGACTGCCCACGCCCCGGACTCCGGCGGAGATTCAGGGGGACCAGGTGGTCACCCGGGACGGCCGGGACGTGACGGAGACCTATCGCCGGGGCGCGGAAGCTGCGGCGCAGCTGGCCCGGCTCACCGGGGCCCAGGCCGCCGTGCTCAAGGAGCGCAGCCCCTCCTGCGGCTCCGGGGCCGTGTATGACGGCACCTTCTCCGGAACACTGACGGAGGGCTGGGGCGTCACCGCCGCCCTACTGCGCCAGCAGGGCCTGCGGGTGGTGGGCGAGTCCGGCATCGCCGCTCTGCTGGCGGAGGACGTCCGTTAAAATCACAACAGAATACGACAAAAAACTGTGAGATTCGGAGAAAATCACAATTGCCATTGACAGACGGGACGAAAGTTGGTAAAGTAGGGCCATAGGGGGTCGGAAACGTTACCGGTAATGTTGCCGCCCCTTTGGAATGGCAGAAGAAGGGAGACGAAACGCACTTTATGACCATCAAGGATATTGCGCGGCAGTGCGGCGTAAGCGTCAGCACGGTGTCGCGGGTGCTCAACGACCGGCCGGACGTCAGCCCGGAAAACCGGCGCAAGGTGCTCTCCGCCATTCAACGATCCAATTACATTCCCAACAACACCGCCAGGGACCTGGTGAAAACCAAGTCCGATGCCATCGGCCTGGTGGTGCGGGGCGTGTCCAACCCGTTTTACACGGATATCATCCGGGTCATTGAGGAGCAGGTCACTGCCCGGGGCTATACCCTGGTGATGCAGCAGATCGGCACCTGCGACGACGAGGTGAAGCGGGGCGCCATGATGGAGCGGGAAAAGCGGCTGCGGGGCCTGATTTTATTGGGCGGCCGGTCCGACTATACCCCCCAGGAGCTGGCGCCGCTGAACATCCCCTATGTCTGCTGCTCGTATGACAACCAGTACGGCACCCTGCCGCCGGACTCCTACGCCTCGGTGTCCATCGCCGACGAGGAGGAGGCCTGCCGGGCGGTGACGGAGCTGTACCGCTGCGGCCACCGGCGCATTGCGGCGCTGGTCTCCGGCACGGAGGACCGCTCCATCAGCCAGCTGCGGTATCAGGGCTATGTCCGGGCCTTAGCGGCCCACGGGCTGCCCCTGGAGCGGGAGCTGGTCATCGAGGCCGGTTCCTTCGACATCCGGCAGTCGTATCTTGCCATGCAGCGGCGTCTGCTGGCGGGGGCGCAGTTCACCGCCCTGTTCGCCATCTCCGACAACATGGCCATCGGGGCCATGCGGGCTTTGCGGGAGGCCGGACGGCGGATCCCCGAGGACTGCTCCGTCATCGCCATCGACGGACTGACCGTCTCGGATTACATCAACCCCGCCCTGACCACCCTCTGCCAGCCTATGGAGCACATGGGCCGGCGCAGCGTGGAGATCCTGCTGGACATGGTGGAGCACCGGGGCGGCCCCATCCGGGAGACGGCCCACACCACCCTGCGGACCGGCGAGTCCGTGCGGGACATTTCTTAAGTTTTTCCGGCGGAAACCGCCTGAAAAATATATAATGAAAGAGAATTGATCATGAAGAAAACTCTTGCATTGATCCTGGCCGCTGTCATGGCTCTGTCCCTGGTAGCCTGCGCCAAGACCCCCGCAAACGGCGGCACGGAGGCCAAGGGCTCCGTGTATTACCTGAACTTCAAGCCCGAGGCCGATCAGGCCTGGCAGGCGCTGGCCAAGACCTACACCGAGAAGACCGGCGTGGAGGTCAAGGTCGTCACCGCCGCTTCCGGCCAGTATGACACCATGCTGACCTCCGAGCTGGACAAGTCCGCTCCTCCCACCATGTTCCAGGTGGGCAACCAGGGCGCTGTCAACTCCTATGGCGATTTCTGCTATCCTCTGGATAACACCGACGTCATGAAGGAAATGACCACCCAGGACTTCAACCTGAAGAATGCCAACGGCGAGACCGTGTCCATCGGCTACTGCTATGAGGCCTATGGCATCATCGTCAACAAGGCTCTGCTGAAGCAGGCCGGCTATGAGCTGTCCGACATCACCAACTTTGAGACCCTGAAGAAGGTCGCCGACGACATCCACAGCCGCGCCGCCGAGCTGGGCTTTGACGCCTTCAGCTCCGCCGGCCTGGAGGGCTCCTCCAGCTGGCGCTTCTCCGGTCACCTGGCCAACATGCCCCTGTTCTATGAGTTCCGGGATGACAAGGTCACCGCTCAGCCCGCCGCCATCAAGGGCACCTATCTGGATGCCTTCAAGAACGTCTGGGATCTGTACACCACTGACTCCGCCACCACCGGCGCTGCTCTGACCACCGCCACCGGCGATGCCTCCGAGGCCGAGTTCGGCCAGGGCAAGGCCGTGTTCTTCCAGAACGGTTCCTGGGAGTATGCCAACCTGGTCACCAGTGATGACAAGGGCTTCAAGATGAACCCCGAGGATCTGGCTATGATCCCCATCTACTGCGGCGTTGAGGGCGAGGAGAAGGCCGGTCTGTGCTGCGGCACCGAGAACTGCTGGGCCGTCAACAAGAACGCCAAGGAAGAGGACATCCAGGCCACTCTGGACTTCATGAAGTGGGTCGTCACCTCCGACGAGGGCACCACCATGCTGGCTGAGCAGTTTGGCCCCTGCCCCTTCAAGAACGCCAAGACTCCCGCCAACGTGTTCTTTGCCGATGCCAACGCCTATACCGCTGCCGGCAACTACATTGTGACCTGGGCCTTCAACTGGACCCCCGCCGTGGATGACTGGCGTGCGGGCGTGGTGGATGCTCTGACTCAGTACACCGTCAACGGCGGCAGCTGGGACAACGTCAAGACCGCCTTCGTGGACGGCTGGGCCACCCAGTATGCCAAGGAGAACGGCTGAGCTATAAGCGCTCCGTTGTAACGCAATAGGACCGGGGGCGGGCTTATCGCCCGCCCCCGATTTTTTCTCACCCGCGGCGCACAGAGCTGTTGGCCGGTATGGACCGGGCAAGAGCTCCGGGCGCCGCCCGGAAAATACATAGATAGGAGAGAGGCGTCATGAAACTTCCGAAACACCGCCGGGACGAGGCCGCGCTGAATTCCCGGCTGATCCGCCGCCCCATCAAGCGCATGGTGTGGCTGTTTTTGCTGCCCACCTTCGGGGCCTTCTGCATCGGCTTCCTGTACCCCTTCTTCAAGGGGCTGTTTCTGTCCTTCTGCAACTTCCGCATCACCAGTCAGTGGACCTGGACGGGACTGGACAACTACCGGAAAGCCTTCCAGGACCCCGGCTATATGCACGCATTCTGGTACACGGCGCTGTTCGCCCTGGTGAGCCTGCTGGCCATCAACCTGTTCGCCTTCACCATCGCCTACGCCCTGACCCAGAAGTTCAAGGGCACCAACGTGTTCCGCACGGTGTTCTTCCTGCCGAACCTCATCGGCGGCATCGTGCTGGGCTATATCTGGTCCATGATCTTCGACGGCATCCTCATCAAGTACAACACCTCCGTGATCCTGGAGACGAAATACGGCTTCTGGGGTCTGGTGATCCTGGTGTGCTGGCAGCAGATCGGCTATATGATGATCATCTATATCGCCGGACTCCAGGCGGTGCCTGAGGACATGCTGGAGGCGGCCCGCATCGACGGCGCCAACCGCTGGCAGACCCTGTGGCGGGTCACCATCCCCAACGTGATGCCCTCTATCACCATCTGCATGTTCCTGAGCCTGACCAACGGCTTCAAGCTGTTTGACCAGAACCTGGCCCTGACCGCCGGACGTCCCTTCCAGCAGCTGGGCAATGGAGAGACCATCAAAACAACGGAAATGCTGGCCCTGAACATCGTCAACGCCTTCGGCACCAGCGGCGGTGGAAACCGCGGCGTGGGTCAGGCCAAGGCCGTGATCTTCTTCATCGTGGTGGCGGCCATCAGCATCATCCAGCTTCAGGCCAACCGCCGCAAGGAGGTGCAGCAATGATCAGATCCGATGCTCTGCGCCGCAGAGAGCGCCGTCAGGCCCTGCTGACGGTGGTGTTCACCATCATCTCCGTGCTCTATCTGATGCCGGTGTTCCTGGTGCTCATCAACTCCCTGAAGGCCAACGCCTTTGTCAACACCGAGACCTTCAAGCTGCCCACGGCGGAGTCCTTCGTGGGGCTGAAGAACTATGTCAAGGGCATGACCTTCGGCAACTTCGCCTTCTATAAGGTTGTGTTCTACAGCTTCTTCATCACCATCACCTCCACGGCCCTGATCCTGGTGTGCACGTCCATGGCGGCGTGGTACATCTCCCGGGTGGGGAGCTTGGTCAGCAAGATCGTGTACTACCTGTGCGTGTTCTCCATGGTGGTCCCCTTCCAGATGGTCATGTACACCCTGGCCCGGACGGCGGACCAGATGCACCTGAACACCCCCTGGACCATTCCGGTGATCTATCTGGGCTTCGGCGCAGGTCTGGCGGTGTTTATGTTCACGGGCTTTGTCAAGAGCCTGCCCCTGGAGATCGAGGAGGCCGCCGCCATCGACGGCTGCGGCCCGGTGGGCACCTTCTTCCGGGTGGTGCTGCCCATGCTGAAGCCCACCATGATCTCCGTGGGCGTGCTGGAGATCATGTGGGTCTGGAACGACTATCTGCTGCCCAGCCTGGTGCTGGATATCAACCAGTACCGCACCATCCCCATCCACATCCAGTATCTGAAGGGCAGCTACGGCACCGTGGATATGGGCGCCACCATGGCCCTGATCATGCTGAGCATCCTGCCGGTGATCATCTTCTATCTGTGCTGCCAGAAGCACATCATCAAGGGTGTGGCCGCCGGAGCCGTAAAGGGCTAAAAAAACAAAGCATTTTTCTGATAAGTGAGTTGACTGACATATGAATCGTTGCAGCGGCATTTTGATGCCGGTATTTTCCCTGCCGTCTCCTTACGGCATCGGGACTCTGGGCAAGGCCGCCTATGACTTTGCCGATTTTCTCCACGCCGCCGGGCAGCGCTGCTGGCAGATGCTGCCCCTGGGCCCCACCAGCTATGGCGACTCCCCCTATCAGAGCTTTTCCACCTACGCCGGGAATCCCTATTTCATCGACCTGGATATGCTGATAGAGGACGGGCTGCTGGAAAAGAGCGAGGTGCAGGAGCAGAACTGGGGCACCGAACCCCGGTATGTGGACTACGGAAAGATCTACGAGAGCCGCTTCGCCGTGCTGCAGAAGGCCAAGGACCGGGGCTGGGAGCGGGACCAGGCAGAGGTGTCCGCCTTTCAGGCGGAGAACAGCCGCTGGCTGCCGGACTACGCCCTGTACATGGCCTGCAAGCGCCATTTTGGCATGCGCTCCTGGACCGAGTGGGAGGACGCGGACATCCGCCTGCGGAAATCCCCGGAGGTGCTGGAGCGGTACCGCACCCTGCTGCGGGAGGACGTGGAGCTGTTCACCTATCTGCAGTTCCTGTTCTTCCGGCAGTGGAACAAGCTGCGGGACTATCTCCACGGCCTGGACATCCAGGTCATTGGCGACCTGCCCATTTATGTGGCCATGGACTCCGCCGACGTGTGGGCGGAGCCGGAGAGCTTCCAGCTGGACGACCAGTGCGTTCCCACGGAGGTATCCGGCGTGCCGCCGGACTACTTCAGCGCCGACGGTCAGCTCTGGGGCAACCCCCTGTACGCCTGGGACCGGATGCAGGCCGACGGCTTCGGCTGGTGGATCCGCCGGGTAGACGGTGCCTCCAAGCTGTATGACGTGATCCGCATCGACCATTTCCGGGGCTTCGAGGCCTATTGGGCCGTGCCCTACGGCGAGACCACCGCCAAAAACGGCCATTGGGTCAAGGGCCCGGGCATGAGCCTGGTGGGGGTGCTCACCGGCTGGTTCCCCCAGCTGCGGTTCATCGCCGAGGACCTGGGCTATCCCACCCCAGGCGTCCAGCAGCTTTTGCAGGATTCCGGCCTGCCGGGCATGAAGGTGCTGGAATTTGCCTTCGACTCCCGGGATACCAGCAGCTATCTGCCCCACTCCTACGGGGAGAACTGCGTGTGCTACACCGGCACCCACGACAACAGCCCCCTGGCCCTGTGGAAGGACGAGGCCGCGCCGGAGGACATCGCCTATGCCCGGGAGTACCTGGGGCTTAACGATGGGGAGGGCTTCAACTGGGGCCTCATCCGGGGCGGCATGAGCTCCGTGGCCCGGCTGTTTGTGGCCCAGATGCAGGACTATCTGGAGCTGGGGCTGCACCACCGCACCAACGTCCCCGGCACCCAGAGCGGCAACTGGCAGTGGCGTCTGCTGCCCGGCGAGGCCACCCCAGCCCTGGCCCGGCGCATCCGCCATATGACGGAGCTGTACGGCCGCTGAACCCAACCGATCCCGTTTCATTGCGAACTTCTCTTAAAACGTATGAACCCCGGCGCGGTGCGCCGGGGTTCATACGTTCTGTTCGTTGTGTTGGCTCTCCATCAGGCGGCGGGCCTTTCTCCTGGCCCGGGTCAGGGCCATGCGGACGCTGTCGGGCTTCACGCCCAGCTCCCGGGCCAGCTCCCCGTCCGAATAGTCCAGGATATACCGGGCCTCCAGCAGCCAGCGGGTGTTCTCATCCAGACGGGGCCACACCTGGGCCAGGGCGTCCAGCTCCAGGCGGCGCAGCACCCGGTCCTCCACCTCCTGCCGCTCATCCGGGACCTCCGGTCCGCCGTCCAGCGGCAGCCAGGGATGGCGGCTGCTGTCCCGGACGGCGTTATAGGCCGTGTGGCGGCAGGCGGCGGCAATATACCCCGCCAGACCCTCCGGCTCCAGCCGGCGCAGGGTGTCCAGATGGTCGATGAGCCGCAGCAGGGTGGTTTGCAGCACGTCCTCCGTGGCCCACTTGTCGCCTAGGATATCATAGATGGTGCGATACATCAGCCGCTGATACTTCACAAACAGGCGGGTCATATAGGCCCGGTCGTCATCGTCCCGGATCGCAAGGATGCAGATCGGCAGCATATGGACCCTCCTCTCCCCGGCGGCAGCCGCCGGACCAAAAAATCGACATTTTATATTATAGAGGCCGTTCCCGGAAAAGCAAGAAAATTTTTCAAAAACCCGGTTGCAAATTCCCGGAACCGGTGTTACTTATATAGAGGGGTTACCAGGAAAGCGAAATCTGCGAAAGGAAGTGGATGCAATATGAACGACCGTCAACAGGCCCGGGAAGAGGCCCTGTTTGTTCTGCTGATGGAACAGGTGGCCCGGCAGCAGGACCGGCAGGCCCGGCAGCTGGGCCGGGCGCTGGAGGAGGACCCGGAGGCGGCCCTGTCCCCTGCCCTGCAGCAGCGCTGCATGCAGACCCTTCGCCGGGGCTTCCGCCGCCGGGACCGGCAGGCGGCAGGCCGGACCACCCGCCGCGTCTTGAGCCGGGTGGCCGTGGCGGTGCTGGCGGCGGTGCTGTGTCTCACGGCGGCCTTCGCCGTGTCCCCTACCCTGCGCGGCAAGGCCCTGCACTGGGCGGCAAAGGTGTTCCCCACCCACACGGAGCTGCGGCTGAACCCTGACGCCGCCCCCGCCAACGGCCAGACCTATGAGCCGGTGGTGAACTGGCTGCCTGTGGGGCTGACCCTGGAGGAGCAGCGGTCCGACCGCGGATTTTCCAATTATCATTACACCGACTCCGACGGCTGCTGGCTGGACGTGGAGCTGCTGCTTTTCAGCAGCGGCGGCGTCATGAGCCTGGACACGGAAAACGCCGACGTCCGGGAGACGGTCATCAGCGGCTATCCGGCCATCACCATCCACAAGGAGGGCGTGTCCGTGGCCGCCTGCACCCTGGAGGACCTGAACGCCATCCTGCTGGTCACCGGCCAGGGCTTCTCCGTGGACGATGTGGTCCGGGTGGCGGAAAGCGTCCGCCTGCGATAGCGGGGCCGCCAGTCATTCCCATTCTTTCCCCACCACCGAGGGCGCCAAGCACGAGGAGTGCACCGTGTGCCCGGAGGATAAGGAGCAGCTTTCTATAAACAGTCAACCAGGGGCAGCCCCGCGCGGGACCACCCCTGGTTGATCGTTTTAGAGTTTTCAGCGATGCCGCAGCTTACAGGCTGTTCAGATAGTCCCGCACCTCCCGAACGCCAGTAAAGCAGAGAGGGCTCACATCGTCTCGGGGGTCGGCGGAGGCCAGGCACACCAGCAGGTCATCGGGATAGTCCGAGATGGAGAAGTACACCGGGGCATAGGAATCCGCCGGGTATTCATAAATCAGGTACGTTCCCTCGTCCAGCTTCATATAAAACATCGTCTGGTCCAGCTTCCGACCCAGTTCCTCTATCTGTTCATTTCTGTCCAGCTCCGTGTCGATCAGCGACCGGATCATGGTGGTCAGGTGTTCATACTCGTCGCTGCCCTTTTCAAAAACGGACTTCTCCCGGCCATTTTTGGCCAGAACGATCCGCTCCGGGTCCGCCAGCTCGCCCAGGGATAGCTCCTGATATGGGTGGTCCTGATAATCCTCGGGATTGGCCCACTCCACCTTCTGCCCACACCCGGCCAGCAGCACGAAGCACAAGGCCAGAGGCAGGAGGATCTTTGCGATTTTCTTCATAGCTTTCTCCTCTCAAGCACTCACTGTTTATTCAGATAATCCAGCAGCTCCTGGGCCTCGGTGGCAGACCAGAAGCCGTGCAGCGTCAGGCTGTCCTCAATGGGAGAATAGATGCCCACAACTCTGTTCTGTGCGTCGGTCAGCTCAAAATATACCGGCGCGTAGGAATCCGCCGCATACTCATAAATCAGCCAGACGCCGCTCTCCAGCTCTGCCCCGGACTTTGTACCGTCCAGCTTCCGGCCCAGGTCCTTTACCTGTTCATTTTCATCCAGCTGCGCTTCTATCAGCTGGCCCAGGGTGGATACGATTTTTTCATACGTCTCCGTGCCCTTGTCAAAGCTATTCTTTTCCCGGCCATCCCGGGTCATCACGATCCGCTCCGGGGCGGCCACCTCACCGGCGTAAACATCCTGGGCGGGATGGTCCTTATAGTCCTCCCAACCGGCCAGCTCCACCTTCTGCCCGCACCCGGCCAGCAGCACGAAGCACAAGGCCAGAGGCAGAAGAACCTTCAGCAATTTCATGTCGTCGCTTCCTTCCTTCCAATTTAAGTGTGTTTGTTTGCACTGATAATAGGGATTATACCATATAAATCATGAAATGTAAATACGGAAGTTTGATTTTCGTTTTTTTTTCGCGCTTTCGACTGTTCTGTAAAACTCGTCAACACGGTGTCGAATAACGTCCTTCCGTTTTCTTCCATTTTCCGGTTGCATCCGGGCGGCGGAGGGTGTATAATACGAATCGTTCAAAATTGAACCTTTCAAAATCGGAGGAATCACCATGACCAACGCCTATCAGGTATACACCGCCGCCCGGCAGCTGCTGGAGGGGTACGCCGCCGCCATGCAGCCCCTGTGCCGCCGGGAGGGTCTGGCCCCCAACGGGGTGGACATTCTGCTGTTTCTGGCCAACAACCCGGGCCTGGACACCGCCCGGGACGTGTGCACCTATCGGGGACTGAAGCCGGGCATCGTCTCCTTCCATGTGGAGAAGCTGGTGCAGGAGGGGTATCTGCTGCGGCAGCCCGCCCCCGGGGACCGGCGCAAGTGCCGCCTGGTGTGCACCGAGAAGGCCGGGCCTGTGGTGCAGCAGGGCCGTGAGCTGCAGGAGACGTTTTTCCGCCGCCTGGCCCGGGGCCTGGAGCCGGAGGACCTGGCGGCCTTCCGACGCTGCCTGGAGGGCTTCCGCCGGAATCTATCCCAAATGACACAGGAGGACGCATAATGACGCAGGACAAGGAATTTCTGGGTACGGAGCCGGTAGGACGGCTCCTGTGGAAGCTGGCGGTGCCCACGGTGATCGCCCAGCTGGTGAATATGCTGTATAACATCGTGGACCGCATCTACATCGGCCATATCCCCGGCGACGGCAGCCTGGCCCTGACCGGCGTGGGGGTGTGCCTGCCCATCATCATGATTATCTCCGCCTTTTCGGCCTTTGTGTCCTCCGGCGGCGCGCCCCGGGCCTCCATCGCCATGGGCCGGGGGGACTATGACCAGGCCCAGCGGATTCTGGGCGGGTGCTTCACTTTACAGGCGGCCATTTCCCTGGTGCTGACGGCGGTGCTGCTGATCTGGAACCGTCCTTTGCTGCTGGCCTTCGGCGCCAGCGGGAACACCATCGAGTATGCCGTCCAGTATATGCAGATTTATGCCCTGGGCACCCTGTTCGTGGAGCTGACCCTGGGCCTGAACGCCTTCATCACCGCCCAGGGCTTCGCCCGGGTGGGCATGAAAACCGTCCTCATCGGCGCGGTGTGCAACATCCTGCTGGACCCCCTGTTCATCTTCGCCCTGGACATGGGCGTCCGGGGGGCGGCCCTGGCCACGGTGCTGTCCCAGGCGGTATCCTGCGTATGGGTGGTGACCTTCCTGCGGGGGAAGCAGACCCTGCTGCGGCTGGAAAAGGCGTCCCTGCCCATCCGGCCCCGGCTGATTCTGCCCTGCGTGGCCCTGGGTACCGCCACCTTCATCATGCAGGCCAGCGAAAGCGTCATCTCCGTGTGCTTCAACGCCTCCCTGCTGAAATACGGCGGCGACCTGGCCGTGGGGGCCATGACCATCCTCTCCAGCGTCATGCAGTTTGCCATGCTGCCCCTGCAGGGCATCGCCCAGGGGGCCCAGCCCATCTCCAGCTATAACTTCGGCGCCAGCAACGCCCAGCGGGTGCGCCAGACCTTCCGTCTGCTGCTGAAGGTCTGCCTGGGCTACGCCCTGGTGCTGTGGGCCTGCATCCAGCTGTTCCCCGGGGCCTTCGCCCGGATTTTCACGTCGGAGCCGGAGCTGGTGGCCTTCACCGCCGGGATGCTGCGGATCTACTGCGGGGCCCTGTTCCTGATGGGCATCCAGATCGCCTGTCAGATGACCTTCGTGTCCATCGGCAACGCCCCCTGCTCCATCGTGGTGGCGGTGCTGCGGAAGTTCGTGCTGCTGCTGCCGCTGATCTATCTGCTGCCCCACCTGCTGGCGGACCAGACCCGGGCCGTGTTCCTGGCGGAGCCCGTGGCCGACGTCATCGCCGTCACAGGCACGGTGATCCTCTTCACCCTCCAGTTCCGCAAGGCCCTTCGCAGGCTGGAAAGTGAAAACAAATCGTAATATCCGGCCAGAATATTGCGGCTTGTATACAAAAAAGCATCCCCGGCAAAAGCCGGAGATGCCCGCTACTTCTTCTTTTTTCCTCTCAGTTGGTACATGATAAACGCCCCCATGGTAATGGCAGCAAAAGCAGCTCCTATGTCATATATACCATACGATATAATACTCACATATAACCCTGCAAAATAGGCGGCCAGGGAGCAAACCACACTGAGAATGACAACCCACACAAGAATTCACCACCTTTCCGTTCAAAATTTCTTCTTATATTGTTGATTATAACATATAAGAAGCCAAAACGCAAAGAGCTTTTTGACCTATTCAACATTTTTGCTGCCCGCAAAGCAGCAGCACATCGTACAGGAGGAACCCATGGAAAACATCTCCATCATCCTGGGTGACATCACCCAATCCCGGGTGGATGCCATCGTCAACGCCGCCAACACCACCCTGCTGGGGGGCCTGGGGGTGGACGGGGCCATCCACCGGGCCGCCGGGCCCGGCCTGCTGGCCGAGTGCCGCACCCTGGGGGGCTGCGAAACCGGCCATGCCAAGCTCACCGGGGCCTATAACCTGCCCTGCCGCTATGTGATCCACACCCCCGGCCCCATCTGGCAGGGCGGCGATCACGGGGAGGCGGCCCTGCTGCGCAGCTGCTATCTCAGCTGCCTGGAGCTGGCCCTGGCCCACGGCTGCCGCACGGTGGATTTCCCCTCCATCAGCACCGGGGTATACGGCTATCCCCTGCCCCAGGCGGCCCATGTGGCCCTGAAGGCCATGACGGACTTCCTCCGGGACCACCCCGGCATGCACCTGCGGATGATCTGCCACAACCCCAACGCCCTCCGGGCCTATCAGGTGGATTGGAACATGTTCTATCAGGACGTAAAGCCCCACGCATAAAAACCGGGCGTGCCGCGCAGGCGGCACGCCCGGTTTTTGCAGATTCCGGTCAGATTTTGATGAGCTCATATTCCCGGGTGCCCATGCCCAGCTTTTCCGCATGCTCCAGGCAGCTCATCCAGTCCGTCTCCGGGTGGAGATGGTGGAAGTGGTCATGGCCGCAGTCCCCGGCGGCAGCGGCCCCCGGCAGGGGCGGCTGGGCGTTTACCGCGTCGGCGCAGGCCATGTCCAGGGCCACCGGGTCAAAGCTGGCGAACATACCCACGTTGGGGATGATGGCCGCGTCGTTCTCCGGATGACAGTCGCAGTTGGGAGACACGTCGATGACCAGGCTGATGTGGAAGCAGGGCCGCCCGTCCACCACCGCCTGGGCATATTCGGCGATCTTCCGGTTCAGATTGGTGACCGTCTCGTCCCAGTTCACCCGGATGGCGTCCCGGGGACAGACGGCGATGCACCGGCCGCAGCCCACGCACCTGCTGTGGTCGATGCTGGCCTTGCGGTCTGTGACGGTGACGCCGCTGTGGGCGCAGATCCGGGTGCAGGCGCCGCAGCCCACGCAGTGGTCCTGGGCCACATGGGGCTTCCCGGCGTTGTGCTGCTCCATCTTACCGGCCCGGCTGCCGCAGCCCATGCCGATGTTCTTCAGCGCGCCGCCGAAGCCCGCCTCCTCGTGTCCCTTGAAATGGGTCAGGGAGATGAACACGTCCGCGTCCATCACCGCCCGGCCGATCTTGGCGTTTTTCACATACTCGCCGCCGCGCACCGGCACCTCCACCTCGTCGTTGCCCTTGAGGCCGTCGGCGATGATGATCTGGCAGCCGGTGGACAGGGGGGAGAACCCGTTGAGCATGGCGGCGTCCATGTGGTCCAGGGCGTTTTTCCGCCCGCCTACATACAGGGTGTTGCAGTCGGTCAGGAAGGGCTTGCCGCCCCGCTCCTTCACAAAGTCCGCCACGGTCTTGGCCCAGTTGGGCCGCAGGAAGGCCAGGTTGCCGGGCTCGCCGAAGTGCAGCTTGATGGCCGCGAACTTGTCCTCAAAGTCGATCTGGCCCATACCGGCGGTTTTCATCAGCCGGGTCAGCTTCTGGGGCAGATTTTCCCGATAGTCGGCCCGCAGGTCGGCCCAATAAACTTTCGATGCCACTTGGAGATCCTCCTTGAATCTGAGATGGTCATAGTGTATCATATTCCCACGGAATTTGTCACGCTTTTTTGAAGGGAGGCGGTATGTATGCGCCTGCTGACTCATATCGTATCCCCGGAGCAGGAGGGCTGGCCCCTGCGGCGGCTTCTGCGGCAGGAGCTGCGCATTTCCGGCAGCTTCCTGTCCCGGCTGAAATGGCGGCCCGGGGCCATCCTGGTCAACGGACGGCCTGCCACCGTGGCGGCGGTGCTCCACACCGGGGACGCCGTCACCGCCGACGTGTCGGACCTGCCCGGGGAGAATCCCCATATCCGGCCGGTGGACTATCCCCTGGACATCTTGTGGGAGGATGAGGACCTGCTGGTGCTGAACAAGCCTGCGGGCATCGCCATCCACCCGGCAGCCCTGACGGAGGAGACCGTCACCGTGGCCGGGGCCGTGTGCCACTATCTGGGCCAGGGGAGCTTCCACTGCGTCAACCGCCTGGATCGGGGCACCACCGGGGTCATGGTGGTGGCCAAAACCGGATATGTCCACCGGCTGTGCATGGAGCAGCTCCACTCCGGCGACTTCCGCCGGACCTATCTGGCGGTGTGCAGCGGCGTGCCCAGCCCGGCGGCGGGGTCCATCGACCTGCCCATCGGCCGGGAGCCGGACTCCCTGCTGCGGCGGCGGGTGGACCCGGCGGGTCTGGCGGCCCACACGGACTATGAGACCCTGTGGCAGGGGCCGGACCGGGCGCTGCTGCGGCTGACTCCCGGCACCGGCCGCACCCACCAGCTGCGGCTGCACCTGTCCGCCATTGGCCACCCGCTGCTGGGGGACTGGCTCTACGGCCAGGAGGACCGGGACCTGATCCCCCGTCCGGCCCTGCACTCCCACCGGCTGGAGCTGACCCACCCCGTCACCCGCCGCCGCCTGACGGTAACGGCCCCGCTGCCGGAGGATATGGCCCGGCTTCTGCCGGAAGATATGAACAAATCTTGAAAAATGCAAAAAAAGGGTAGAAATTTTGACAGTGTATAGTATAATAGCCTATACACTGTCTTAACGCCGCGCCCCGGCGCGGAATCTATTTTCGGAAGCGGGAGGAACGTATGCGGAACATCTGGCGCATCATCAAGGCGGACGCCCGTTCGCTGTTTACGCATTTCTTTGCTCTGGCCGTGGCCCTGGTCATTGCGGTGCTGCCCAGCCTGTACGCCTGGCTGAATATCTATTCCAACTGGGACCCCTACGGCAACACCGGCAACATCAGCATCGCCGTGGCGTCCTTGGATAAGGGCTGGACGGAGGAGGACGGCACCCAGGTCAACAAGGGCCGGGAGGTGGTGGACGATCTGCGCACCAGCACCAGCATCAACTGGGTGGCGGTGGACACCAAGGAGGAGGCCGAGCACGGCGTCTATGCCGGGGATTACTACGCCGCCGTGGTCATCGGCCAGGACTTCTCTTATAATATGTACCACATGCTGACGGAGTGGACCGGCAAGCCCACCATTACTTATTACGAGAACTACAAAAAGAACGCCGTGGCCACCAAGATCACCGACACGGCGGTGTCGTCCCTGAAAACCACCATCAGCAAGAGCTATCTGGACGTGGTGGTGGACGCCGTTTTCCGGGGGGCCAACGACCTGTCGGACCAGCTGAAGGGCGACGACCCCGTGGGCTCCGTTCAGGGGCTGCTGGGCCAGGCCCGGAGCCTGCTGCGCTCCTGCGCCCAGACCGTGGACGCCTTCCAGGCCGCGGGCCAGGACAACAGCAGCTATCGCCAGGACCTGTCGGACCTGGTGGCGAATCTCAACCAGAACCGCCCCGACAGCCAGGAGCTTCTGGACACCGTGGCCCAGCTGAACCGCCAGGTCCACGCCGCCCTGGATAAGGCCCAGGCAGCCCTGGACAAGGCCTTTGACGCGGCGGAGAAAATTCTGAACGGCATCGACGTGGACGCTCAGCTGCCCCAGATTCAGGAGGACCTGCGGGACGCCGCCCAGACCATGGACGATATGGGCGATAAGCTCACGGCCTGGGCCAGGTCTATCGCCGTGGAGGCCGGGCCCGTGGGGGCCGAGGCCGCAGCCGCCGCCCAGCGCCTGGCGGACAGCTGCTATCAGCTGCGGGACCGGCTGAACACCGTGGCCGACGGCATCCGGCAGAACTCCGCCGTTTTGCAGGGCACCATCGCTTTGGTGGCCCAGCTGGAGAAGCTGACGGACACCCTGCTGACGCCGGTGTTCGGCGATGTGACGGATGATGTGAAAAACGTTCTGGACCAGACGGAGGGCCTGCTCCAGGGCCTCCACGGAACGGCAGCCGATACCCGGGACCTGCTGGCAGCCGCCGGCACGGCGGCCGGCACCCTGGACGGTCTTATGTCCCAGGGCCGTGACGCCATCGGCCAGGCCATCGACAAGCTGGGGAGCCTGCTGGGCGGCCTGGAGGACAGCGACAGTCCGGACTATCTGGACACCCTGCTGGATATCCTGGGCGGCAGCCCGGAGGATTACGGCGCCTACTTCTCCCAGATGGTGCAGACCACCGTGGAGCCGGTGTATCCCATTGCAAACTACGGCAGCGCCATGGCCCCCTTCTATTCCGTTCTGGCCATCTGGGTGGGCGGCGTCATGCTGGTGGCCATTCTCAAGCCCCACGCCCGCCTGGAGGGGCTGGTGGACCCCAAGCCCCACCAGCTGTTCTTCGGCCGGTACTTCCTGTTTTTCGTCATGAGCCAGATTCAGGCCGCCGTCATCGTGGCCGGGGACCTGCTGGTGCTGAAGATCCAGTGCGTGGAGCCGGCGCTGCTGTTTGCCACCGGGGCCATTACCTCCCTGGTGTTCAGCCTGCTGATCTACGCCCTGACCGTGTCCTTCGGCGACGTGGGCAAGGCCGTTGTAGTGGTGGTCATGGTGCTCCAGATCGCCGGCTCCAGCGGCACGTTCCCCATTGAGCTGCTGCCGGACGTGTATCAGAAAATCTATCATATCTTCCCCTTCCCCTATGCCATCGACGCCGTGCGCGAGTGCGTATGCGGCCTGTATGGGCTGACCTGGCTGAAGAACATCGGCTGTCTGCTGATTTTCGGCGCGGCGGCCCTGCTCATCGGCCTGTGGGTGCGCAAGCCCTTTATGGGACTGAACCATTTCATGGAGGAGAAGCTGAAAGAAACGGAAATGCTGTAAGAAAGGAGGACTCCCTATGGACGAAAAGAAATATAGCCAGCTGTATCAGGCCCTTTTGCAGGAGGTCCTTCAGTTCCACAGCGGCAATCAGCGCCGCATCCGCAAGGGAATGCTGAGCCTGCTGCTGGTGCCGCTGGCATTTCTGGTGCTGCTGTTTTTATCCGACGGCTCCCGGGTGATCTTCCTGCTGCTGTGGATCGTATCCATGTTCGGCATCGCGGCGTATCTCATCGCCGTGGAATACATCGACTATGAAATGCAGAACAAGGTCAAGAGGATCACCAAAAAAGAGGTGGAGCTGGACCAGCTGACGCCGCTGCCCAGCGCCATGCCCCAGCTGCTGCCCCTGCTGCGGGGCCGGGGCCAGGAGCCGGACCTGCCCCCCGACCCGCCCCAGGAGGAGCAGGAGAGCTTTGCCCAGTCCGCCGCCCAGGCGGAGGAGGATCTGGACCAGCTGCTCCAGGGTCTGCGGGGCGCCGAGGCCGCGCCTGCCGCACCGGAGCCGCAGCCCCGCCCCGGCGAAGCTGCGCAGCAGGAGGACGGCGGCGCCTTCGCCCGCCTGTTCGACGACCAGGCCTGGGACCGGTATTACGGTTCCCCCGAGGCGGAGACGCCTGCGGCGGAGCCGGAATCCGTGACGGAATCCGCGGCGGAGCCCGCCCCCGTTTCCGAGCCTGTTTTTGTCCCGGAGAATCCCACCCCTGTCCCGCCGGCATCCCAGGCCGCCCCGCAGCCTGTTTCCCCTGACCTGAACCAGGCGCTGGCCGGGCTTCAGACGGACGTGCAGCAGCTGGCCCGGGGGCTGGAGTCGCTGTCCCACCAGCTGGGACGCATCTTCCAATATATGGAGCAGCAGGGGAACGGCTCAAAGGAGGAGCGGAAATGAAAAATATCTGGAGAATCTTCCGGTCCGACTGGCAGCGCCTTACCGCCAGTGTGGTGGCCGTGGTGGTGGTCATGGGCCTGTGCCTGATCCCGTGCCTGTACGCCTGGTTCAACATTTTCTCCAACTGGGACCCCTATGGCCCGGACTCCACCTCCAACATCCGGGTAGCCGTTACCAGCGAGGACGAGGGCTATGAGCTGCTGGGCCTGAAGCTGAACATCGGCTCCATGGTGCTGGACGGTCTGAAAAGCAACCACCAGATGGGCTGGGACTTTGTGGATTCCCGGGAGGAGGCCCTGGAGGGCGTCCGCTCCGGCAAATACTATGCCGCCCTGATCGTGCCCTCGGACTTCACCGGGGACTTTGTCAGCATTCTGGACACGGACCTGCGGCATCCCCAGATCCAGTATTACGAAAATCAGAAGAAGAACGCCATTGCCCCCAAAATCACCAACAAGGCCAAAACCGCCGTGCAGGACGAGATCAACGCCACGGTGGTGGAAACCGTGACCGACGCCGTTACCACCGTCAGCTCCGTGTGCAAGGCCCTGGGCCTGGACGCCGACGACGTGTCTCAGGGCATTATTGACAAGCTGGGCAGCGCCCAGGAGAGTCTCCTGGCCCTGGAGAACACCCTGTCGGCCATGCAGACCCTGGCGGACCAGACGGATAACATCCTGGCCTGTGCCGGGGTGGTGTCCGACGACCTGAACAGCATCGTCAAAAGCGGCGACCTGTCCGGCGTGCAGGACGCCCTGAACCGGGGCGTGGGCCGCCTGAACGAGGCCGAGGCCGAGATTGCCCGGCAGCTGGAGGACATCGACAACCAACTGGACGTCATCGCCGCCGACCTGGCCGCCGCCATGGGAACGGCGGAAGACGTGGCGGACTTTCTGGCGGGCCCCGCCCAGCGGCTGGATGAGCGGCTGGCGGAGCAGCAGCAGCGGCTGGAGAAGCTGCGGGACTATGCCGACAACTATCCCGCCATCCAGGAGCGGCTGGGCAACGCCATTTACCACATCGGGGAGCTTCGGGACCTGCTGAAAAAGTTGGAGGACCCCAGCCAGCTGGAGTCCTGGAACCAGGAGGTTCAGGCCAAGCTGGACCAGGTCCGCCAGGACCTGCGGGAGGCGGCTCTGCGCATCAGCGAAAGCGTCAACCAGCGGGTGGAGGAGCTGAACCGGGACGTGCAGGAGAAGCTCCAAGCCGTTCAGAACGTGTTCGACAACGTGTCCGGCGGGCTGACGGCCCTGGGGGATAAGCTGGGCCGGTATCAGGACGCCATCCAGTCCACGGGCACCACCCTGGGCGGGGCCATCCAGCTGTCGGCCACCCTGCGGGGGGACCTGGGGAAGCTGTCGGACGATGTGGAGCGCATTGTCACCAGCGACGGCTTCCGCCGCTTTCTGGACGTGCTGGAAAACAACCCCGAGGAGCTGGCCGGGTATCTGTCCGACCCCATCGCCATGGAGACGGTGCCCGTGTATGAAATCACCACCTACGGCAGCGCCATGGCCCCGTATTACATCATGCTGGCCCTGTTTGTGGGCTCCCTGCTGACGGCCACCATGATCCATGTGAACGCCCCCATTCCGCCGCTGCCCCTGCTGCGTCCCTGGCAGCGGTTCTTCGGAAGATACCAGCTGTTCTTCCTGGTGGGCATGGTCCAGGCGCTGGTAACGGGGCTTGGCTGCGTGTACTATATCGGGATGCAGTGCCTGCACCCGGGATTATTCCTGCTGGCCTGCTGCGTGTGCAGCCTGAACTTCACCATGATGAACTTCGCCTTGGTGTACGCCCTGGACAACATCGGCATGGCCCTGTCCGTGATCATCATGGTCATCCAGGTGGCCGGTTCCGGCGGCTCCTATCCCATCGACGTGCTGCCGGAGGTGTTCCAGAAGCTGTATGTCCTGATGCCGTTCCATTACGGCATGGATATGCTCCGGGAGACCATCGCCGGACGGTATGAAAACGTATATTGGACGAATCTGGCTGTGATGGCGGGCATGTGCGTGCTGTTTGCGGCGCTGGGTATGCTGCTGTACTACCCGGCCAGGCCCCTGAACCGCTTGATCGCCCGCAGCAAGGAAAAATCCGGCATCATGTAAAGGAGGACTGCTGCCCATGAACGCAAAGCACGACCTGGCAGAGGCCCTGTGCCAGCTGCTGGAAACCAAAACGTTGGAAAAGATCACCGTCAAGGACATTGTGGCCCGGTGCGGTGTGAACCGCCAGACGTTTTACTATCATTTTCATGACGTGTACGACCTGATGCGCTGGATCTTTGAACGGGAGGCCGCCAACCTGGCCCAGACCGTCCGGGAGGCCGGCGGCGACTGGCGGCAGGAGCTGCACACCATCACCGATGTTCTGCGCAGCAAGCGCCACCTGGTGATGAACGCCTACCGCTCCGTGAACCGCCGGGACCTGGAGCGCTATCTGATGCAGGGCTACGGCCCGGTGATCCGCCGGATCGTGGATCAGGCGGCGGTGGGCCTGGACGTGGGGCAGGAGGACCTGGAGTTCGTGTCCCGGTTCTATGCCCGGGGCCTGCTGAGCGGCGTGTTCGACTGGATCGAGTCCGGCATGCCGGAGAACATCGGCGACGATCTGCGCCGGTGCATCCTGCTGCTGGACGGCAGCCTGCCCACCGCTCTGTTGAGCGTCAGCGGAAAGTGAAAAAATATCGTCAAAAGGTCCCCGGCGCACTGCGCCGGGGACCTTTTTGGGACAGTTCCTATTCCTTACTGCCGGACCTCCTCGGGGGGCGGCTCCACCGGGAGCTCTACCCGTCCGCCGTCGCCGGGGTCGGTGATGATGTCGCCGATGCCCGGGGCGGGGTTGATTTTGATGGGGTCCGTGGGGTTGTCAACGGTGCCGGTACCGCTGCTGCCGGACACCAAAGTGACGGCGGTAGCCTCCAGAATGGAGGCGTCCTCCTGGGGCCGGTAGGTGATGGTCACCCGGTCGCCGGTGTTCAGGGTTACCACCTGGGGCGCGTCGGCGGCGGAGAGCACATAGTACACACTCTCGCCCTGGAGCCGCAGATAGTACCGGCTGTTGCCGTCGATGACGGCGGTGCGGATATCCGTCAGCACGCCGGTGGCCTCCTGGGTATCGGCGGGGATGTTGGCGTCGGAGTTGTCAATGAGGTTGTTGCGGGCCAGCATCTGGCGATAGTTGCCCTCGCACTCGGCCACGTCGCTGCCGGTGGCCACGATCTGATACTGGCTGACGTTGACCATGGCGTACATCTTCACCAGCCCCGCCGCGTCCTTCAGGGCCATGAAATAGGTGGGCTGGTCGGCGATGTTCAGCAGCAGCGGGAAGGTGGCGGTGTAGTTCATCTGCTGCACCTGGCCCCGGGCGGAATCCATGGCGGAGAACTCCTCCGCCCCGGCCACGGTATAGAACCGGGTCTCCTTGGTGCGCTGGTTGGACAGGATAAAGCCGATGTTGGACTCGTCGGACACCACGGAGGTGATGCCGGTGTACATATACACGTCATCGCCGATGGCTAGGTAGTTATACCCGTCGGTGGTGACGGTGACGTCCCGCTGGCCGAACAGGGAGTTGATGAAGCCGTTGATATAGGCGCCGTGGTAGTTATACTGCTGCTCGATGAGCTCCGCCGGGTACACATGGTCCACCCAGGCGGGCACGTCCGCCGCGTCGTAATAGGTGCACTCGCCGGTGACGGCGTTCACCAGCACCGCACCGGCAATGTCCGTGCCGCCGAACAGGCCGATGGTCTTTTTGATCCGGGGGCAGACCCAGAAGGGATTGCCCTCCTCGTCGATCTCGAAGGCCGGGGTGTCAAACAGATAGGTGGGATAGTGGAAGCGCAGATAGCGGCCCAGGTTCCGGCTGAAGTGCTCGGCGGTGGTATAGCGGATGCCCTGGTCCAGGCGCACCACGTCCACGTTCTGGGTGACCATGTCGATGATGAGATAGGCGGGCAGGCCGTCGGCGCGGTTGTTCAGCCACTTGATCCAGTCGCCGTAGCGCAGGGGCGTCACCCGCACCGGGCGGCCCTTGTAGTTGATCTGGGTATAGTCCCCGGCCACCTCGAACTGGGACACCATGTCCGCCAGCTCGCCCAGCTTGCGGTTGCCCAGCTTCTCAGCGGAGTCCCGGTCCAGCATGGGGATCTGGTCATAGCTGATCTCCTTGATGTCGGCGGCGAAGTCGCCGGTCTCCACCGTCAGCAGATCCCGGTAGGACCCGGCCCGGAACACCTCCCAGCCGATGGCCGCGCCGATCAGCGCCGTGACCACCAGCACCAGGCCCAGCACAAAGGGGACGGTGCACTGCTTTTTCACAAAGCCGAAGTAGCCCTTGGCCCCGCTGCCCTGAAACCCGGAGGTCAGCACCGCGCAGCCGCAGTACACCGCGCACAGCAGCAGTACGAACACATAGAAGTCGCCGGAGTGCAGGTTCAGCGGCGGCAGCGTCACATAGAAATAGATGGCTCCGAACACCAGCGTCACCGCCAGGTTCAGCAGCGTCCGCCCCACAGGGGTGCCGATGGGCCGCCGCTGTTTTTTTGGCCGGTGGGGCACCGGCCCGCCCCCCTGGAAGGGGTCGTGGTTCCAGCTGTGATTCATGAAAAACTCTCCTTTCTCGCGGAAGGGGGTGGATACCTCTTTTCATCTTCCAGTATAGCTTTCCCGGCCCGCCCCGTCAACCGATGGGGAAAAAATTTACATTTGGGGCTTGACAACGGGCCGCATTTGTATTATTGTATTACTTGCATAAGACATTAACACAAGGAGGCGGGGCCATGGAGTGGCATTTTCGCAACGACCAACCCATCTATACCCAGCTGACCCAGCAGATCACCCTGGCCATTCTGTCGGGCTCCATTCCCAGCGGGGGGAGGCTTCCCACCGTGCGGGAGCTGGCGGCGGACGCGGGGGTGAACCCCAACACCGTGCAGCGGGCCCTGGCGGAGCTGGAGGGCACCGGCCTGCTGCACACCCAGCGCACGGCAGGGCGCTTTGTCACGGAGGATACCGCCGTGATCCAGAGCGCCAAGGAGGAACTGGCCCGCAGCCGGACCCGGGAATATCTGGAGTCCATGGCGCAGCTGGGCTATGACCGGCAGCAGGTGAAGGCGCTGCTGGAGGAATGGAAGGAGGAGTAACATGGCGATTCTGGAATGCAGGGAGCTGACCAAATATTTCGACAGCTCCCTGGCCCTGGACCACGTCAGTCTGACGGTGGAGCCCGGGCGCATCGTGGGGCTTTTAGGCCCCAACGGCAGCGGCAAGTCCACCCTGATCAAGCTGGCCAACGGCCTGCTGGTCCCCAGCAGCGGCGCCGTCACCATCGACGGCCATGCCCCGGGGCCGGAGACCAAGGAGCTGGTGTCCTATCTGCCGGAGCGGACGTATCTGTCCGGGTGGATGAACGTGGTGCAGCTGCTGGACTTTTTCTGCGATTTCTATCCGGATTTCGACCGGGACGCCGCCGAGCATATGCTGACGGCCCTGGAGATCAGCCCCAGGCTGCGGATCCGGCAGATGAGCAAGGGCACCCGGGAAAAGGTGCAGCTGATCCTGGTCATGAGCCGGAGGGCCCGGCTGTATCTGCTAGACGAGCCCATCGGCGGCGTGGACCCCGCCACCCGGGACTATATCATCCACACCATTCTCAGCAATTATAATGAGAATGCCTCCCTGGTGATCTCCACCCACCTGATCGCCGACGTGGAGAACGTGCTGGACGACGTGATCTTCATCAACAAGGGCCGCATTCTGCTGCAGCAGTCGGTGGATCAGATCCGCCAGGAGAAGGGCTGCAGCGTGGACGAGCTGTTCCGGGAGGTGTTCCGCTATGCTGAGTAAGCTGCTTCGTCACGAATTCCGGGCCACCGGGCGGATCATGCTGCCGGTGTATGCCCTGCTGCTGGTGTCCTGCGGGGGCTGCACCCTGTTCGGCCGCCTGCTGGGCCGGTATCCCGAGAGCACGGTGCTGTCCGTCGTCCAGACGGTGTTTGCCACCCTGTTCGGCGTGACCACCTTCGGTATGCTGCTGCTGACCCTGGTGCTGATGGTGTACCGGTTCTATAAGAACCTGATGACCGACGAGGGGTATCTGATGTTCACCCTGCCGGTGAGCCGCAGCCAGCTGATCTGGTCCAAGCTGCTGGTGGCCCTGGTGTGGAGCGTCCTGTCCACGGTGCTGGCGGCGCTGGCGTGGATGGCGGAAATTTCCGTGGTGGGCCGGGAGAACGTGTTCTCCCTGATCGCCCAGGGGCTGCGGAGCCTGCGGCAGCATCTGTCCGGCAACCTCACCGGCTGCGCCGCGGCCCTGGTGGTGCTGTGCCTGGTGTCCTGCCTGGTGTCGTTCCTGAAGTTCTACGCCGCCATCTCCCTGGGCCACAGCTTCTCCAACCACAAGGTCCTGCTGTCGGTGGTGTTTTACATCGGCTTCGGCATCGTCACCCAGACCATCGGGTCCATTTTCGCCTCGGTGGGCATTCAGATCGACATCAGCCCCGACTTTTGGAGCAGCCTGCCGGTGACGCAGGTGTTCAGCTCCCTGGCGTGGGCGGCGGCGGGGGTGTCCGCCCTGCTGGGGGCGGCGTACTACGTGCTGACCCTGCTGATGCTGAAAAAGCGGCTGAATCTGCAATAATTCCCGGCGGCACTGCCTCCGGTTCTGTCAAAACGACAGGGCCGGAGGCGGTTTTTTTGTGGGGTCCCACAAGGTTTGGTTCCCGCCGGAAATCACCGTTGACAAACCGGCCTTACACTGCCATAATGGAACTGTTCATTAAGTTATTCGGTGAAATTCCCATACAGAGAGGAGCCTGCCCATGAAGGTATTAGTCATCAACCCCGGCGCCACCAGCACCAAGGTGGCCGTTTTCGACGAGGAGACGCAGGTTTATAAGACCACCGTGGACCACTCCCCCCAGGAGCTGGACCGCTTCGACCGGGTCATCGACCAGGCGGATTACCGCCAGCAGGCCATTCTGGACGCCGTGGCGCAGAGCGGCTTCCGCCTGTCGGACTTCGACGCGGTGTGCGGCCGGGGCGGCCTGTACCGGCCCATCCCCTCCGGCACCTACGCCGTCAACGACCGGGTCATGCACGACGTGGAGACCGCCCCCTATGGCGAGCATCCCTCCAACCTGGGGGCGTATCTGGCCCGGCGCATCGGCGACATGGTGGGCGTTCCCGCCTTTTTCGTGGACCCGGTGTGCGTGGATGAGCTGACGGAGGTGGCCCACTACACGGGCTTTGCCCCCTTCCGCCGCCTGAGCCAGTTCCACGCCCTGAACCAGAAGTCCATCGGTCGGAAGGCTGCGGCGGCCCTGGGCAAGCCCTATGAGGAGGCGGACCTGATCGTCTGCCACCTGGGCGGCGGCGTGTCCGTGGCGGCCCACCACAACGGCCGCATCGTGGATCTGTTCAACGTCAAGGACGAGGGCTCCATGGGCATGGACCGGGCCGGGGGCCTGCCGGTGAACCAGCTCATCAACTTCTGCTTCTCCGGCAGGAGCCAGGACGAGGTGAAGAAGATCCTGGGCCGCCAGGCCGGAATGTTCTCCTATCTGGGCACCACGGACTTCCGGGTCATCTGCGCCAGGGTGAAGGAGGGGGACCCTAAATTCACGGAGGCCTATCAGGCCCTGGTATACCAGCTGGCCAAGGACGTGGGCGCCATGGCGGCGGTACTGCATTTCCATGTGGACGCCATCGCCTATACCGGCGGCATGGCCTATGAGCAGTCCTTCTGCGACGATATCACCGCCTATGTGGGGGGTCTTGCCCCGGTGCTGCGCTTCCCCGGCGAGGAGGAGATGCGCTCCCTGGCGGAGGGCGCCCTGCGGGTGCTCCACGGCCAGGCCCAGCCCCGGGAATATTGATACAAGAGCAAAAACAGCGTATAGAAAGGAAGGAGATCACCATGAAGCATCTGATGTCCGGCAACGAGGCCACCGCACGGGGCGTCTATGAGGCCGGGATCAAAATCTGTTCCGCCTACCCCGGCACCCCCAGCACGGAAATTCTGGAAAATCTGCCCCAGTATAAGGACGACGTATACTGCGAGTGGGCCCCCAACGAGAAGGTGGCCACCGAGGTGGCCTACGGCGCGTCCATCGCCGGGTCCCGGTCCTTCTGCACCATGAAGATGGTGGGCCTGAACGTGGCCGCCGACCCCCTGTTCACCGCCGGTTACATGGGCGTGGGCGGGGCGTTCATCGTGGTCACCGCCGACGACCCCAGCTGTCATTCCTCCCAGAATGAGCAGGACAACCGCCACTATGCCCGGGCCGCCAAGATCGCCATGGTGGAGCCCAGCGACGCCCAGGAGTGCAAGGACTTCGTGGCCCTGGCCTGCGAGGTGTCCGAGCTGTTCGACACGCCGGTGCTGTACCGCACCACCACCCGGGTCTGTCACTCCAAGGGCCTGGTGGAGTTCGGGAAGCGGGAGGAGCACACCCACGCTCCCTATGCCCGCAACGTCCGCAAGTTCGTCTGCACCCCGGCCCACGCCTATGCCAACCATCCCATCGTAGAGGAGCGCCTGAAGAAGCTGGAGGAATACGGCTGCACCCGTGCCCTGGAAAACGGCCTGAATAAGCTGGAAATGGGCGACGGCAAGGTGGGCGTGGTCACCTCCTCCATCGCCTATGAATACGCCAGGGAGGTGTTCCCGGAGGGGACCTCCTTCCTGAAGCTGGGCCTGACCTTCCCCCTGCCCATGGACCTGATCCGGGACTTTGCCTCCAGGGTGGAGAAGCTCTACGTCATCGAGGAGCTGGAGCCGTTTATGGAGGACCAGATCAAGGCCGCCGGCATCCCCTGCGTGGGCAAGGAGCTTACCGGTCCCCTGTACGAGCTGAACACCCAGCTGCTGCGGGAGCGGGTCCTGGGCCGGAAGGCGGACTTCCGCACCGTGGATGTGACCCCGGCCAAGCGGCCCCCGGCCCTGTGTCCCGGCTGCCCCCACCGCGGCTTCTTCTATACCCTGTCCCGGAACAAGAACTATGTGGTCACCGGCGACATCGGCTGCTATACCCTGGGCTGCGCCGAGCCCCTGAACTGCATGGACTCCGTAGTGTGCATGGGCGCGGGCTTCTCCGCCGGTATGGGCATCGCCAAGAGCTTTGAAAAAGAGGGCGTCACCGGCAAGGTGGTGTTCGGCGTGGTGGGCGACTCCACCTTCTTCCACAGCGGCATGACCGGCGCGGCGGAGATCGTCTATAACAAGGGACGGATGATCCCCTGCGTGCTGGATAACCGCATCACTGGCATGACCGGACACCAGGATAACCCCGGCACCGGCTATACCCTCCAGGGGGACCCCACCGCCCTGCTCAGCGTGGAGAAAATTCTCACCGCCCTGGGCTTTGCCCCGGTGCTGACGGTGGACCCCCAGGACCTGAAGGCCATGAAGGCCGCCGTGGACCAGGCGGTGTCCGCCCTGGACGCCGGACAGCAGCCCGCCATCGTCACCCGCCGTCCCTGCCTGCTGATCAAGCGGGATAAGTTCCGCAAGGGCATGTGCCATGTAAACGCCGACAAGTGCCGCAGCTGCCGCAGCTGTCTGCGGGTGGGCTGCCCCGCCATCTCCATGGAAAACGGCAAGGCCGTCATCGACCGCACCCAGTGCGTGGGCTGCACCGTCTGCGCCCAGGTCTGCCCCTTCGACGCCATCGAAAAGGAGGAAAACTGATATGTCCAACGTGAAAAGCGCCCTGTTGGTGGGCGTGGGCGGTCAGGGCGCCATCCTGATCTCCAAGATCATGTCCAACGGCTTCATGCAGGCCGGATACGACGTCAAGCAGAGCGAGGTACACGGCATGGCCCAGCGGGGCGGCTCCGTGTCCACCCAGGTCCGCTGGGGAGACAAGGTATACGGCCCCGTGTTCGGCAAGGGCGAGGCGGACATCATGGTGGCCCTGGAAAAAATGGAGGCCGTCCGCTATGCCGAGTTTCTCAAGCCCGACGGCGTGGCCGTGATCAACGACTATGCCATCAAGTCCACCACCATCGCCTCCGGGGCCGAGACCTATCCCCAGGGCTGCATCGAGGCCATGGAAAAGGTGTTCCGTACCATCGCCGTGCCCGCCAGCGAGATCGCTCTGGACCTGGGCAACGCCAAGTGCATGAACGTGGTGCTTTTCGGCGCCATGTGCGACAGCCTGGGCTGTCCCCAGATCGACTGGGAGCAGGTGGTGGCCGATACCGTCCCCGAAAAGGTGAAGGAGCTGAACATCCGGGCCTTCCGGGCCGGACGGGAGGCCGCACAGAAGTGCCGGTAAATAAGTGATAAAAAAAGCAGGCAGGGCCAAGGGCGACTCCTCATAAGGACATCTTGAAAACACCAGATTAAACCGATTGAGAGAATCTCTTGGTGTCGACCA
>ENA-UERN01000617-UERN01000617.1-human-gut-metagenome-genome-assembly--contig:-NODE-617-length-40590-cov-28.638906_pt1 | contig 40590 bp, 36 predicted proteins | sample MGYA00242950_ERZ507950 | MGnify/ENA primary metagenome ERZ507950 (study PRJEB26167, sample SAMN06115515) | human gut metagenome | host: Homo sapiens | place: China:Ningxia | collected 2014-11-26...
CTACGCTCTGCGACAGGAGCGCATCGTACTAAAGTACGAGCGTGCCGCGTTTCTTATACCCTGCCAAGGGCTACGGGATTATTTCACTAACTTTCAAGTTACATGCATGACTGTTTTGCATATACATATAGCTTGTGTTACAATAAACAGAAAAGCAGGAATTGGGGAGAGAATTGTATGAAAGCACAGGGATTATTGTTTCAAGTGCAAGATAAAGGTTACCGTGATTTTCAGAGCAAGCTGATCCCGACGATCCCGGCGGAGACGATTATTGGCGTCCGCACGCCGGCTATACGGAAGCTAGCAAAAGAATATGCCAAGGATCCGGAGAGTGCAGCGTTTTTGATGCAACTGCCGCATACTTATTACGATGAGAATATTCTGCATGCCTTGCTGGTGGCGGAGATAAAAGATTACGACACCTGTGTAAAAGAGGTGGAACGTTTCCTGCCTTATGTGGATAACTGGGCAGTGTGTGATATTTTTTCTCCGAAGGTGTTCCGTAAAAACAAAGACAAACTCCTAGAAAAAATAAAGGAATGGGCTGCCTCGGACCACCCCTACACCTGCCGCTTCGGAATGGAAATGCTGATGACGCATTTCTTGGATGAGGATTTTCGGGTGGAATATTTGGAGATCCCGGCAGCGGTGCATTCCGAAGAATATTATGTGAACATGATGATTGCTTGGTTCTATGCCACGGCACTGGCAAAACAGTGGGATGCTGCCGTCAGCTATATCGAAGAGAAGCGCCTGAATCCATGGACGCATAATAAGACCATACAAAAAGCACGGGAAAGTTACCGGATCACACCGGAGCAGAAGGAATATTTGAAGACACTGAAGGTGTAAACGGAGGATAGGACAGCATGAATGATAACATGAAATTTCGCAGGGCACGCAGAGAAGAAGCAGAAGAGATCCTGCAATTATACCGTTCACTGATCGGAACCGAATATTGTGTCTGGACAGAAAATTATCCCACAGAACAGGAAGTGGAATTTGACCTGTCGAGAAATGCATTGTTTTGCCTGTATGAGAAAATGCTGGAACCTGATGAGGGAGAACGATTAATAGGCACAATCTCCATAGACGATGACCCGGAAGTGGAGGCACTGTCCTGTTGGTCAGAGGACCTTACCCCGGTGGCAGAGCTGTCCAGACTGGGAGTGGCGGTAGAATATCAGAACCGCGGCATTGCCAGGATCCTGTTGCAGGAAGCTATGGCGGAATTGAAATCACAGGGTTATAAGGCGGTACACATATTAGTGGCAAAGGACAACGTGAAAGCCCTGCGTTCTTATGAAAAATTGCATTTTACCACAGCAGGGGAATGTGAGCTTTTCGGACATTCCTACTGGTGTTATGAGAAAGAATTATAGAAGTGATCACTATGCAAATCAATGAAACAGAGAGGAAAGACGATATATGGTAATGATCGATCTGATCACAGGCTTTCTGGGATCCGGAAAGACTACTTTTCTGAAAAAATATGCGGAATATCTGATGGATCAGGGACTGCATATCGGTATTCTGGAAAATGATTTCGGTGCCATCAACGTGGATATGCTGATGCTCCATGAACTGCGGGGAGACCAGTGTGAACTGGAAATGATCGCCGGAGGATGTGATGCGGAGAGCCACAGAAGACGTTTCCGTACGAAGCTGATTTCCATGCGGATGTGCGGTTACGACAGAGTACTGGTGGAGCCGTCTGGAATCTACGATGTAGATGAGTTTTTTGATGTACTTCGGGAGGAGCCGCTGGACCAGTGGTATGAGATCGGCAATGTCATCACCATACTGGATGCAAGACTGGAGGATAATCTATCAGAGCAGGCAGACTATCTGCTGGCATCGGAGGCTGCCAATGCCGGAAAAGTGATCCTGAGCCATGCGGATGCAGCCACCAGGGAACAGTGTGAGGACACGGTGGCACATCTCAACCGGGCACTGGAACAGATCCGCTGCGACCGGAGAATCGACCCTGAGAAAGATATCTTACAGAAAAATCTCACGGATCTGACAAAAGAAGATTTAGAGGAAGTATCCAAATGCGGTTATCGTCTGGAAAGTTATCGGAAAATGGATCTGGAAAACGACCAGACATTTGATTCCTTATTTTTTATGGAAGAGAAGATTACCTCGGAAGCTTTGGAGCGGGCGGTCCCCAGGCTGTTTGCCGACAAGTCCTGTGGGGAAGTATTCCGTATTAAGGGTTTTGTGAAAAATAAGGACGGACAATGGATGGAATTAAATGCAACCCATGACAGCAGAACATTAGAACCCATCGCAGTGGGGCAGGAGGTGCTGATCGTCATCGGAGAGCATTTACAGGAAGATAAAATCAGAGAGATTCTGAAGGAGGAAGAGACATGTCAATCTTAAGCCAGTTAAACAGTGTACCGATGTACCTGATCTGTGGAGGTATCATTGCTTTTGTGGCGGTGGTCTGTGTGATTTTTCTGGTGAGGGCTTACTGCGCCGGGCAGGCACTCGGTATGGATACCACAAAAATGAAGCGTACGATTATCTCCAGTGCGACCTTTTCCCTGTTGCCCAGTGTGGGGATTCTGTTAGGTGTCATCGCCCTGTCGGGAAGTCTGGGAACGCCCTGGCCGTGGCTTCGATTATCCGTGATCGGTGCCCTGCATTATGAGACCCAGGTGGCACAGGCAGCAGCGGAGCAGGTGGGAATGGATACATTGTCTGCTGCGGAAATGACACCGCAGGCATTTTCCACGATCGCACTGCTCATGAGTATCTGCATTATCTGGGGAATGACATTGTCCATTTTCCTGAATAAAAAATATACACAGAAGCTGACCTCGAATAAAAAATCCAGCAAGCCGGGTTTCGGAGATATGGCAATGACTGCCATGTTCATCGGACTGGTCAGCACCTACATCGGAAGATATCTTGGCGGTTTTATATCGGAGAACGGATTGTTTACGTTTCACGGAGATTACATTCCGTTAGTGGTAATGGCGGTATCGGCACTGGTGATGGCAGGATTTGTATACCTCATTGAGAAAAAAGAAAAAGCCTGGGTGGACAGCTTTTCCATTGCCGGAAGCATGATCATCGGCATGACAGCAGCCGTACTGGTGGGGCTACTGTAAAGTACTCTTCTGAAAAAGTTTTAAGTATCTATGAAATGTGGGAAAGCAAATGAAATAGTTGAAATAAAGATATTGTGTGGAAAACAGAAAAGCTGAAATCTGAAACAGATATTCAGGATTGAGCGTCCGAAGCTGAAAGCTGAATCATTAGGAAGAGCAATATATTCCAAGATGAAAGGAATAAAAATTATGGAAAATAATTTAGAATTAAATAATATCGAACTAGATAATACAGGTGTAAATACTCCCGGCACAGTCGGTGTCGATGCAAATACACAGCAAACACAGGGTGACAAGTCTGCCTGGGATATTTATACAAAGAAAACACATGTCATCGGGCGGACTGTGAGCATCATTACGCTGGTGATGCTAGTGGGAGCACCGTTTCTCATCGGTAAGCTTTTAGGTGCGTATCCGGATCTGGGGGCTGTCGGTAAGGGCTTCCTCTCCGTGGGAATCGTATGGCTGGTCAGCAGCATTGCGGAATTCCTGATCTATACGCCGATGCTGGGAGCCGGTGGTGGATATCTGGCCTTTATCACCGGTAACCTGATCAATATGAAGATCCCCTGTGCGGTCAATGCGAGAGACATGGTAGGAGCGAAGACAGGAACCCCGGAGAATGAGATCATTTCCACAATCTCTATTGCTACCTCTTCTCTGGTGACGATCCTGGTACTGGCACTGGGAGTATTGCTGATGGTGCCCCTGCAGCCCGTTTTGCAGAGTGAGGTGTTGCAGCCAGCCTTTGAAAATGTGGTTCCGGCGCTGTTCGGAGCCATGGCTTATAAATATTACCGCAAAAATATGAAGATCGCCGCATTGCCGCTGATCCTTATGAGCCTGTTGTTTATTTTGGTGCCGTCACTGATCGGCTCCACCAGCTTTATGATCGTTCCGTCCGGTGCCATTGCCATCGGTGTGGCATATCTGATGTTCCGGAAAAAGAATATGCAGAGCCCGGAACAGACAAAAGCTGATCCCGACAGGGCAAATACCGGGGATGAATAGTCAGAAGGCTATACGAACAGAAAACAGATGAATGGAAAAAGGGCCAAACCTGTCAGGTTATGTGAGTAATAGAAGGAAGCGCCCGGAAAAGAGGAAATATGAAATATATAGGTTTCATTTTACTGGCAGTGATCATTGCAATTATATTGTTGTTACTGATCGCAGTGATCCGTACCTTACTGATGCCTGGGAAGACTTCTTCCTATGTGGCAGAGGAACCGGAGGAGGAATCCCTGGCACTGGCACAGAAACTTTCCAAAATGATCCAGTATGATACCACCTCCCATGCCAATGTGGCAGAGGTGGAGAAGTTCCTGGGGTTCCACAAAGTGTTGGAGGAATTGTTTCCTTTGGTACATGAGAAACTGGAAAAGACAGAGATTGACGGCAACCTGTTATTTTACTGGAAGGGAAAAAGCTCTGAGAAACCGATCCTGCTCATGAGCCACCAGGATGTGGTGCCGGCGGAAGGTGAATGGGTTCATGCACCTTTTTCCGGAGATATTGCGGAAGGAAAGGTATGGGGGCGAGGCGCGTCCGATACCAAATGCTCTGTGATGGCATTTTTCCAGGCAGTGGAAGAATTGTTGGCAGAGGGCTTCGTACCACCCACTGATGTCTATCTGGCAAGTTCCTGTACGGAAGAGTGGGGTGGGGACGGTGCACCGAAGATCGTAGCGGAGCTGCAGCGCAGGGGGATTGAACTGTTCCTGGTATGTGATGAGGGCGGTGGTATCATCACGGAGCCCATCGGTGGAATCCACGGTAATTTTGCCATGGTGGGAGTATTTGAAAAAGGCAAGGCGGATGTGAAATTTACCGCAAGGAGCAACGGCGGCCATGCCAGCACACCGGTAAAGGGAACCCCTATCGCCAGATTGTCGGCATTCGTCAATGAAGTGGAGACGCATTCACCGTTCCGGAAAAAGATGCTGCCGGAGGTATCCGCCATGTTCACAGCACTGGCGCCTTATGCCGGGTTTGGAATGAAACTGGTATTTGGAAATCTGTGGCTGTTTGGCCCCTTATTAAAAGCGGTGATGCCATCACTCAGTGCACAGGCAGGAGCGATGTTAAAGACCACGATAGCGTTTACGGTACAGAAGGGATCCGATGCCTATAATGTGCTGCCCCAGGAGGCTTATGTGGGTGCCAACATGCGTTTTATTCCCCATCAGGGAGAGAAAGAGAGCCTGGAGATCATCAAAAAAGTGGCAGACAAATACGGTCTGGAGACCGAAGTGCTGCATGCCAATGATTATACGCCGCCTGTGGATATTCACGGAGAAGCATTTCATCTGGTGGAGCAGACCATCGCATATACTTTCCCGGGACTGCCTTCCAGCCCTTATGTTATGACAGGCGCGACAGATGCACAGTTCTATCAGCCTATCTGTAAGAGCTGTATCCGTTTTGCACCGGTGATCTATGGACCGGAGCAGATGAAGGGAATGCATGGATTGAACGAAAATGTTGAGTATAACTGTCTGCCCGGAGCAGTCCGTTTTTACAAGAATCTGATCCGTGCGGAGAAATAAGGAGCAAAAGCTATGAACACCATGACGACCTATTCCGGCAGAAAATTCGATCCCATGCAGATGACACCGGGAGATGTCTATATCGAAGATATCGCCCATGCGCTGAGCTTACTGTGCCGGGGCGGTGGACAGCTGACCTATTTTTATTCGGTGGGACAGCATTCGCTCAACTGTGCTACGGAAGCGAAAGCCAGAGGGTGGTCGGAGAGGCAGCAGCTCGCCTGCCTGCTCCATGATGCCAGCGAGGGATATATATCGGATATCATCCGTCCGGTGAAAATCTATCTGACCAATTATCTGGAGATTGAAAGTAAGATCATGGGAACAATTCTCACACATTTCAATCTGGACGATCTGACGGAAGAGGAGAACCGCCGCTGGAAACAGATCGACGATGAGATTCTGGAACTGGAACTGAAGACATTGCTTCATGGCGAAGAGAACAGAGAAGTGCCGAAACTTTTTTCCGTACCGGATCTGGCGGAGCATACGCCGGGAGAGATCGAAGTCAGGTTCCTGCAGGAGGCAGAGCGACTGGGGGTGCACGGAAGTGATCGTTGAGAAGAAGCCGGAACGCAGTTATTCTACGACAGTAATGTACATTCTGGCATATTTGGATCGTTATGGCTATCCGGTATTGATTCTGATAGCAGGAGCGCTGGCAGACTTCTACCGGGGGAGAATTACAATGCTGTTTGTACTGGCAGTGGGAATATTATTGGATGGCATCTATAATCTGGTGGGCTACCTGTGCCGTTGGAAACATATTTACCTCTGCTATCAGAGCATGAGCCATACGAAGATGACCCCCACACGTATCGAGTGGGAGCGGCTGGCAAAAAAAGATGCTTACGGTGTGCCGGCTGCGCTGATTATTGGCGGAATCGTGGGGATATTGGTGAGTATTTTTCTCAAGTAGTGGGAATAAATACTGAATATGTGAAAAAAGTTGTGGAAAAGTCTGACAAGTGTGCTATAATAAATGTAAGTGCTTACATGGACTTGTATCATAAATAGAAATCAATGACATATGTTCCGGAAGGCATGGTATATTTTAGAATAGCAGATCGTCAGATTGGAAAGGGAGGTTATTTATGGGATTTTTAACAGGAAAGACAGCAATCATCACCGGTGGAGGAAGAGCGGTATTGAGTAACGGAGAGTGCGGATCCATCGGTTACGGAATCGCAACCGCTTATGCAAAAGAAGGTGCCAATCTGGTGCTGACCGGACGCAATGTACAGAAGCTGACGGATGCGAAGGAAGAACTGGAGGCAAAGTACGGTATCAAGGTACTTCCCGTACAGGCAGATGTCAGCGCCGGTTCGGACAATGAAGCGATCGTACAGAATGTGGTGAAGCAGGCGATTGACACTTTCGGAAGGATCGATGTACTGATCAACAATGCGCAGGCTTCCGCTTCTGGCGTAACCATCGCAGATCATACCACCGAGCAGTTTGATCTGGCGGTATATTCCGGTCTGTATGCAGCATTCTACTATATGAAGGCTTGCTATCCTTATCTGAAGGAGACCAAGGGTTCTGTTATTAACTTTGCCTCCGGAGCAGGTCTCTTCGGTAATTTCGGACAGTGCGCTTATGCGGCAGCCAAGGAAGGTATCCGTGGACTGACCAGAGTCGCAGCTACCGAGTGGGGTCCCGATGGCATCAATGTCAACGTTGTATGTCCTCTGGCATGGACCGCGCAGCTGGAGAAATTCGAGCAGGCATATCCCGATGCTTTCAAGGCAAATGTCAAGATGCCTCCCATGGGACATTACGGTGATGTGGAAAAGGAGATCGGCCGCGTCTGCGTACAGCAGGCTTCTCCCGACTTCAAGTATATGAGCGGTGAGACCCTGACACTGGAAGGCGCTATGGGACAGAGACCGTAAGTGGTGAGAAAATAATTTTTAAAACTAAGGCTTGAAAGAAAGAAAGATATTATAATCAAGACATAAAGAGAAGCAACCGCCCACAAGTGGTTAGCCTCCCGGTAATTGTTTAGTAAACCTACCTGTACTGGCCAAGTGACAAGGTAGGTTTATTTATTTTCGCTTGTTTATCCTACTGTCTATGTAGGCAAGCAGCGCAATGAGAAATGTACCACCTAAAAACAACAGGTTTAATACTTCATACATATCCATTAGCACCTTCTCCGCTCCGCTTCGGTCCGCGCAAGGCCGAAGTCCCCCGGACTTCGTGCGCCCTCCCTTCTTAGTTAGAAAAATAAGCCGGGAGGCTACCACCTTGCAACACGGTTGCTTCTCAGGAAGTGTATCATGCAGAGTAGTGCGTTTCAATTCTAATATTTCGTATACAATTCCACAACAAAAAAGTGCACAATACCATATTTAGTAGTCAGAGGAATAAAAAGAAAATTAAACGGACTATATATAGCAAAATAAAACTTTGACCCGGAATAGGCTGAAAAGTTTTTTCTAAGGTAAAAATTAGATTTTGTTATTTATCCCTGGGACATTTTCACAGACTCTTCCGTCTAATAGTCATAAGACGTATACTTATGAGGAAGAAAGGACGAGGCACATGGGAGAGATAGAACAATTGGTGCGCAGGGCAAAAAAACGGGATCCAGATGCTTTCACGGAGCTGATGCAGCTTCATGAGAAGGACATGTACCGGACAGCCAGCGCGATCCTACCGCAGGATGCGGATATTGCGGATGCCATACAGGAGACGATTCTCACCGTTTGGGAGAAAATAGATACATTACAGAAAAACCGGTATTTCAAGACCTGGATGATCCGTATTCTGATCAATAAATGCAAGGATATCCTGCGCTCAGGGAGACGGATGATCTGTGTGGAAGAACTGCCGGAACAGGCAGCGAAGGATACAGTGGAGGCAGAGGCAAATTTGGAATGGAAGGAAGCCCTGTGGGGACTGGATGAAAAATATCGCCTGATCGTAGTACTGTTCTATGCGGAAGGACTGCGGACAGCAGAGATCGGAAAATTACTGCAGCTGCCCGACAGTACGGTGCGCACAAGGCTCGCCAGAGGGCGGGAGCAGTTGGCGAGATATTATGCGGAGACAGAGGAAGGAGGCGGAAGAAAATGAGACCGATGAATGAAATAGAGATAGAACTTCCACAGATCGTACTGGATAGGGCGGATGCAGCCTATGCACAGATCAGACAACAGGCAGCGCAGGAGAGTCCTGCAGGCAGGAGAGTCAAAAGCTTTCCCCGGGTAGCAGGCATCCTGTTGGCGGTAGTAATACTTTCCGCCACAGCTGTCTCTGCCGCTGCCGTCGGAATCGTTGGTTACCGTAGGTACATGGCGGAGCGCATGACAGACATTGGTACCGAGGAGTTGGGGCATTTGGAGATGGTAGCGGAGCAGGGCAATGTCACAGCAGAATTCAGTAGAGAGTTGACAGCGAGAGAACGGAGCATTTATGAGCAGCTGACAAGAGAATACGAAGCGGACGGCAAATATCCGGCGGGACAGATCCGGGAACTAGCCGAAGACGAGAACTATTCCGGCACTGGTGTGGCAGTCCGAAGTACTCCCGGAGAAGAATACGGTTGTCTGATCTATCTGCCGGATACTGTGCTCAAAGAGGAAGAGTGGCTGGAGATTATAGAGTATCTGCATAAGCTGGACTACAGCCTTCGGGAAAAACTATGGCAGCAGAAGTATTCCGAGGTTTCCTATTTTGACAGATATGAACAGATGACGGATGCGGAGATTGATGAATTATATGCCTTACTGGCTTCTGCACCAGTAGATGTATGGGGAACAGACAGTCGTAACCTGACAGCAGAGGAACAGAGCCGCTATGAGCAATGGACGGAAAAGTATGAAGTGGAAAATGCCTATACAGAGTCACCCATTAAGGTCATAACTGATCCGGAAGAATACGATGGACAGGAGCTTGCCTATTGCATCAGTGATGCGATGTTCTATGAGCCGGAGCGTGAGCTGACGGATGAGGAACTGCTGCAGCTGATCGATCTGGAGCACAAAAACCAATATATCTTTGAAAGGATCGGCCGGGAGATCGAGTGCGGAAAACGGGCAGGATGGCCACAGACATATCATTTGCAATAGAAAAGATACTTGACAATAGAGACCACATGTTGTAGTCTGTAGTTAGACCACAACATGTGGTCTCTATACTTTTGCAAAAGTAAACGTGAAATATCAAAATTGATGTCATCAGGAAAACAGTAGTAGGAGGAAACAACATGGCAGAGATTCAGTTAGGTGTGGTCGAGGCGCGGTATGCGGATATCATCTGGGAGCACGAACCGGTGTCTTCTTCGGAGCTGGTGAAGCTGACGGAGGAAGCATTTCACTGGAAGCGCACCACGGCGCATAATGTGCTGCGCAGACTGTGCGATAAGGGGCTGTTTCGCAATGACAACGGAACGGTGACTTCCCTGATCTCCAGGGATGAGTTCTATGCGATGCAGAGCAGACAGTTTGTGGAAGACACCTTTGAGGGGTCATTGCCTGCGTTCCTTGCCGCATTTACGAAAGATCGTGCGCTGACCGCGGAAGAAGCTGCGAAGATCCGTAAGATGATCGATGAGGCAGAAGGGGGAAAAGGATGAGCCGCATATTTTCAGATGTATTACAGATGAGTATTGTCGCAGCGTGGATGATCCCTATCGTAATGGTGTTCAGACTTTTGCTGAAACGGGCACCGAAGTGGGTGAATCTTGTGCTGTGGGGGCTTGTGGGACTGCGGCTGGTGTGCCCTTTTGTGCCGGAGAGCCGGTTCAGTCTGATGCCGAAGCTGCCGATATTGTCGGGCTATTTGTACGGAAATATGATAGGCAATTCGGCAGGAAATGCGTTCCGGGCTGATACGCTGCAAAGCGGGACTAATTTTTCCAACAATATTTCCCAGGCAGCGTTAGACGGCAGTATGAGCGCAGCCGGATCCGGTGTGGTCGGAGTTTTTGGAATTACCGGAAGCGGAATGGGAGCATTTGGAACAGGAGCATGGAGGATAACGGAACGGCTGTTATCTGCATTCACGATTCTCTGGCTGGTCGGTGTGATCCTTTTTGCAGGTTATGCGGTATGCAGTTACGTCAGAGTACGAAGACAGGTAGCGGAAGCTATGTGGCTGCGGGAGAACCTGTGGATCTGTGATGAGGTAAAATCTCCTTTTATCCTGGGACTGCATAAGCCGAAGATCTATCTGTCCTCCAGCATGGACGAAGCGCAGTACCCTTACGTCATTGCTCATGAGCAGGCGCATCTGAAACGGGGCGACCAGTGGTGGAAGCCGCTTGGATTTCTGATCTTAGCGATTCATTGGTTCAATCCTTTTGTCTGGGTGGCGTACCTCCTGTTCTGCAACGATCTGGAACTGGCATGCGATGAGAGCGCGGTGAAGAAGCTGAATCCTCAGGAGCGAAAAGACTATTCCTATGCACTGCTTTCCTGCAGTATGCAAAGGCGGCTGGTGACGGTATGCCCGTTGGCCTTTGGAGAAGTTGGGGTGAAAAAGAGAGTGAAAGAGATATTGAATTATAAGAAGCCGACCTTTTGGGTGGTGCTTGCCGCGGTGGCGGTCTGTGTGATCATAGCGGTATGTTTTCTGACGAATCCAAAGCAGGGGACGACAACCACAATCCTGCTGACGAATGAGACCGGAAAGAGCGAAAACGGTGTGGATGCCGGGAATGTCGCAAGCGCAGACGAAGTCAATGCACAACAGGAGACGGACACCGCATTGCAGGAGGCGCTAGATAAACAGAGAGAACGGGCAGAGGCGGTGAAGGAAGCAAGTGCGGCAGAGCAGGAGAAACAGGCGGCGGAGAATCCTGCCGGCTGGGTTCCGATGCAACAGAATGGTAATACTACTGCATGGATGAATATGCAGAACGGTGCAACCGCCGGTTTTGTAACGGGAAAGGGAGATGCAGCGTATGCGCAGGTAAAGCTTGGTGATACGACTCTGTTGTTATTGTCGGACGGGATTTATCAGGACGGAGAGCATACCTATGCCATGTGCTGTGATGTCTACGGCGTCGGAGAGGATGGAACACCGGTGCAGATCGGCGAGCTCCTAAGTGAGGGAACCGCATATCCGATCTGCGTCGGAATGTCTGGGTTCTACGTGACCTCCGGACACAGCATCGAAGTGTACAACCTTGATACTGCGACCGGACAGCTGGTACTGACCGGTTCCAATACAGAAAACTTTGACGAGAACGGCAATGAAACCTATTATCGTCTGGACAGCCGGGGACAGCGTGTGGAAAGCACCGAGGAGGAGTATCTGCAGGCATGGGATGCGTATGGAAAAGATGCGCAGCCGATAGAATTCACAACACCATAACAAAAAACTTATACACTTCTGAAAAACAAAATAAAATCATATACACTAAAAAGAATCCGAATGATCCTTCATCCGGATTCTTTTTATGGTTCTGTAAAAAAGTACCAAAAAATCATAATAAAAATCATGAAAATCAATGAACAAATATATTTTTTATGACAAAAACAGATACACAACTTCTTTTGACGAAATATTCGGAAAATGATAGATTGCATATTGTATAGAGTGTATAATTTTCTTTGGATATACACATAGATGCAAACGTTGAAAAGGAGATGCACCCTATGAAATCAAACAAAGAAAAGGTATATGACTTTATCAGACTTCATGCAGATGAAAAGGCAGACAGAGGAATATCCACCGCATACATAGCGGATGCCATGGAACTACAGCGAACGAATGTAAGCAGCATACTGAATCTTCTGGTACAGGAAGGCAGGATACAAAAATGTAACGGCAGACCGGTTCTCTATAAGGTTGGAAGAGAAGAAAGCACATTGGAAGAATGCTTTTCTGATTTGATCGGAGCGGACGGAAGTCTGAGGCAGACCATTCAGCTGGCAAAGGCAGCAGTACTCTATCCACAGCGAAGTCTCAATACGTTATTGGTGGGAGCCCGTGGAACCGGTAAGAGCCGCTTGGCACAAAGAATGTACCGTTTTGCGGTGGAACAGAAGATTCTGCCGGAAAATGCTCCGTTTCTTCACATCGATTGCCACGATTATGCAGCAGGCGGAGAAGTCAGTGCTGAGTCGGATGACAGTTGGAAACAGTCGGAGCAGGGCTTTGTATTTTTCGATAATATTCAGTTTTTAAGCCCGAGAGCCAGAAAAAGGGTGCTGGAGTATCTGCAGTCACCATCCAGAAAATATGCGGTGGCGGTAAGCTGTACAGACAAAGAACAGCTGTCGGATGAGTTCCTGGCAGAATTTTCAGTACAGTTACAGTTACCGACATTGTCGGAGCGGCCGCTGAGGGAACGGATGGAAATGATAAAACACCTTTTTTCCAAAGAGGCTGTGCGGATACAGAGACCGCTGATCGTCAGAGGAGATTTGATGACATGCCTGCTTTTCTATGAGTGTGAAGCAAATTATTATCAGCTCAAAGGAGATATCAAGATCGGCTGCGCCAATGCCTATGTGAGAGAATATGGGAAAACAGGAGATATTTCATTATTTATCAGCGATTTTTCCAATAATGTGCGCAAAGGCATGTTAAAGTACCGGAGAGAAGCAGAGGAGTTGATCGATTTTGAACAGAGATTCACGTTCAGCGGAAAAGAAATCCGGGTCAGCAGGCCGGAAGACGGAACACTATATGACAGAATCAGCCGGAAGGCAGCAACATTAAAGGAGACAGGAATAGAGGAGGAAGAGATCAATCTTTTGCTGAGCATGGAGGTAGAAAGGACTTTTGATAAATATCAGAAAGCCCTGATACAGGATGTGACGGATAAAAAACAGTTGGAAATCCTGGTGGAAGAAAAACTGATCAATATTGTGGAAGCATTTCTGCAAAAGGCAAAGGAACAGCTGAAACGTAATTTTTCTCCGTCTGTACTATATGGGCTGTGCCTTCATCTCAATGCAGTGATTACGGGAAAAAGAGAAAAAAACGCTCCGGACAAAGAAAGTATTGCAGAAATACTGGTGTATCACAGAGCAGAATATCTGCTAAGCGAAGAACTTGCGGAGCAGATCAAAGCAGAATACGCAGTGGAATTGTCCATGGAAGAAATCTTACTTCTCACAATGTTTTTGTGCTATCAAAATGAGGAAAAGACGGAAAATGCAAGACCGGTATTGATATTTGCATTCTACGGTGTGGGAATAGCTTCCTCCATTGCACAGACGGTCAGTAACATGACAAAGCTGGATAATATTTTTTCTTATGAAATTACCAGTGAGAGAGCCTCTGCAGAGGTATATGGGACACTGAGAAATTTCCTGAAAAAAGTGCAGCAGGGCAAGGGAATTCTGGTCATCTATGATAGCAACTTTTTGGGAGAAATGCTTCTGGAGATAGAAAATGAACTGGAAATTCCAATCCGGCAGGTCAGAGTTCCGGTAACTACACTTGGAATTGAGCTTGCAAGGCGAACCCTTACAGAAAATGATCCCGACAAGATATTGCAAAGCACAGTGGAGAGCATAGATGGTCTGGACTGCTACAGAAAATACATTGTAACGCTCTGTACCACCGGGAAAGGCGGAGCAGAGGAACTGAAGCGTTACATCGAAAAATATGGACAGTTGGAAGATACAGAGGTGATCCCGATGTCGGTTACAGACAAAGAACTGTTGCGTGATAACCTGAAACGCCTGATGACCACGGGAGTGGTTCAGTGCATTGTGGGAACCTATGATCCGGGAATGTTTGCGATTCCCTTTCTGCCGATCAGTGAAGTATTCGGAGCCAGAAAAGAGAGCCTTCCAAGATTACTCCGACTGGAAAAAGAGGCAAAAGCAAAGATAGATTATGATGCAATGTTTGCATATCTGGGAGAGCAGCTGACGCACACCGATATTGAAAAGCTGAGAAAAATACTGCCGGATATTATGAAAGAAATCAATGCGGCGATTATGGAGTTATCTTTGGATGCGGAGGCCGGTCTGTTGATTCATATTTCCTGTTGTATTGACAGGCTGCTTGCAAAACAGGAAGTTGCCACAAATCCCAGAAAAGCAGCAATATTGCTTCAATATGACAAGGAATTTAAGAAACTGCTTAAAATAGTAAAACCGTTGGAAAAGACATTTCATGTCATTATCAATGATGATGAGATAGCAAATATTCTGACGATTATATATCAGCTCTAAGAAAAGGAGGTCACAAAATGGAAGAAAACATGCAGGAAAAGCTGGAAGAAATCGCGATGATGATCATAGCCAATTCCGGACAGGCAAGATCAGATGCCTTCGCTGCACTGCAGGAGGCGAAAAAAGGAAATTTCGAAGACGCAGAGAAACTTCTGAAGGAGGCAGAAGAGAGTCTTCAAACAGCACATGAATCTCACAGAGAACTGTTGAAAATGGATGCGTCCGGAGAAGTGACGCAGGTAAGTATTTTATTGTGTCATGCGCAGGATCATCTGATGGGAAGTGCACTGGCACTGGATTTGATCCGGGAAATGATCGTTTTATATCAAAAGTAGCGAAAAGCAAGGAGGAATCGTATGGAACGAAAAGTATTATTGATCTGCGCAGGTGGGATGTCTACCGGGATTCTGATGCGTAAGATGGAAAAATATGCAGAGGAACAGGGAATTTCCCTGAAGATCGAAGCAGTGGGAATGTCGGCATATGAAGATGTATATAAAAACTATGACGTCATTCTGTTGGGACCGCAGGTATCTTATAAAAAGAGTGAAATCGAACAAAATACGCAAAAACCTATTGCAGTGATTCCGGCATATGATTATGCAATCGGTAATGTGGCCAATATTATGAAGCAGGTGGAAGACTTGTATCAATAAGTCTGCAAAACGTAAAAAGAAGGTATTTCAACAGGGAAGGAGTAAAGGTATGGCAAATTTTTATGAAAGCAAGCCCATGCAATGGGTGAAAAAAGCAGGGGAAAAAGTAGTGGGGAATAAGGGAATACAGGCGATTTCCTCCGGCATGATGATGGTAATGGGTGTAATATTGTTGGGAGCGGTATTCCAATTACTGGCAGTCATATTACAGACGATCGGTATTATCGATCAGAGTTCCGGAATCTATAGTGCACTTATGGTACCGTATAAGGTGTCTATGGGATTTATTTCGCTGTATGTAGCTTTTACCATTTCTTATTCTTATGCAAAGTCTTTAAAAATGCAGGCACTGATGGCAGGACTGAATTCGATTCTGATCTTTTTGATTGCAGCCGCGCCGATCAAAACAGTAGAACTGGCCGGGGAAGCGGGCGGAACTTTTACCGGAATGGATACGGTAGCCCTTGATGCGAAGGGTATGTTTGTAGCCATTATTGTAGCGCTGACCAGCGTACAATTGACACATTTTTTTGAAAAGCATCATTTGGTTATCAAGATGCCGGATGCGGTTCCGGAATTCCTGCAGGATACCTTCCGTTCACTGATTCCTCTGGTAGTAAATGCGATTATCTGGACGGTATTGGGTTATGGCTGTGTGGCATTGACACAGACAGCGCTTCCGGTACTTATTACCGGTCTGCTGGGAATGCCGCTGGCAGCACTGACAAGTGTTCCCGGAATTATTATTATCGTAATCATTGCCAGTCTGTTATGGACGATGGGTGTCCATGGAACAGTGGCGGTATATGCGGCAATCGCAGCACCGTTAATGCAGTATTATGCAACCAACTATGCCAATCATGAGGCCGGTCAGGCGCTTGTATTTATGCCAATCGCGTTATTCGGTATTATCAATTGCTGTGGCGGAACCGGCAATACACTGGCGCTCTGCGTGATGGGACTGTTCTCGAAATCCGAACAGCTGAAAGCAGTCAGCAAGGCAGCGATCGTGCCCGGTCTGTTTAATATTAACGAGCCTGTGATCTTCGGTTATCCTATTATGTATAATCCGATCATGTGCATTCCCTTTATCCTGAATCCTGTAATTACCATGATCATCTGTTATTTTGGATATATGATAGGATTTTTCAAACCGGCTTACATATCCATTACGGCGACCCTTCCGGTTGGATTTGCACAGTATCTGACGACTTTGTCCTGGACTAATATCTTTATTCCGGTGATTGCTTTTGCAGTGGCGTTTGCATGTTATTGGCCGTTCTTCAAAGTATATGAAAAGGAACTGGTAGCAAAAGAAGCACAGGCAAAGGAAGAAAAATAATGGAAGAAAAGCAGAAAACATTTCCACCCGGATTTCTATGGGGCGGTGCCGTGGCAGCCAATCAGGCAGAAGGTGCCTGGCAGGCGGACGGGAAAGGAGATTCTGTAGCGGATCACATTACTGCGGGGACAAAAACGTCCCCGCGGCGATTCACGGAACAGATCCGCCCTGAGGAGAACTATCCAAGTCACGAAGCTATAGATTTCTATCACAGATATGAGGAGGACATTGCACTATTTGCGGAAATGGGATTTAAAGTATTCCGGATTTCGATTGCATGGACCCGTATTTTTCCCAAAGGTGATGAGATATCGCCCAATCGTGCCGGGATTGCGTATTACAGGAAAGTATTTGAAACCTGTAAAAAATACGGAATAGAACCGTTAGTTACCTTGTCTCATTATGAAATGCCTTATTATCTGTGCGAACATTACGGCGGCTGGACCAACCGACAGACGATTGCATTTTTCCTGCGGTATTGTGAGACGGTATTCAGAGAATATCAGGATCTGGTTCATTACTGGCTGACATTTAATGAAATGAATACCCTGGTCAGCCGTTTCGGAACGCTCCTTGCGGGAGGCATTTTACCCGAGGACGGAGAAGACTTGTTCGGGAGAAAACGACTGGGATCCCCCGAGACCGCGGCAGAAAAGAGTCGCAGATTCACTGCATTGCATCATCAGTTTCTGGCCGGTGCACAGGCAGTAAAAATAGCACACGAGATCAATCCCGAAAATAAAGTGGGATGTATGCTGTCTGCAGCCGGTGTGTATCCATATACCTGTAGTCCGGAAGATGTATTGGAAGCACAGGCACAGATGGAACGCAGCAACTGGTTGTGCGGAGATGTGTGCGTAAGAGGAGCATATCCTTATTTTGCGGAACGCTTTTTTAGGGAAAATGGGGTACAGATCCGAAAAGAGGCCGGGGATGATGAAATATTGAAGAATGGAAAAGTGGATTTCTTAAGCTTCAGTTATTACAGTTCCCGTTGTGCCACGGCAGATCCGAAAGTGATACAGACGGCGGGGAATATGATGCTTGGTGTGCCGAATCCCTATCTGGAAGCAAGCGAATGGGGATGGATCATTGATCCTAAGGGATTACGTTACCTCCTGAATGAACTGTACGGCAGATATCAGATTCCGCTGATGGTCGTAGAGAACGGACTGGGAGCGGTGGATCGTGTGACAGAAGACGGACAGATTCATGATGATTACCGGATTGCTTATTTAAGCGAACATATCAGACAGATGTGGGAAGCAGTAAATGATGGTGTGGAGTTACTGGGATACACTCCGTGGGGATGTATCGATTTGATCAGTGCAAGCACCGGTGAAATGAAAAAACGCTATGGCTTTATCTATGTGGACAAAGACGATAAAGGAAAAGGAACCTTGGAACGAAAGAAAAAAGATTCCTTTGCCTGGTATCGGGAGTGCATCAGGACGAACGGAGCCAGCGTACTTTCCACGAATAAAAAAGAGGATAAATTATGACAAAAAAACAGGTTGAGATTGTGAATAAGACAGGACTGCATGCCAGACCGGCTTCTGATTTTGTACTGGAAGCCAAAAAATATGAAAGCAAGATTACGATTTGCAGGGAAAACGGAGTACCGGTGAATGCAAAATCCGTTGTACGGATTCTGGCGGAAGGAATCGGACAGGGAACCAAAATAGAGATTGCTGCGGAAGGCACAGATGAAGAGCAGGCGGCAGCGTCTCTTGCAGCCTTGGTGGAAAGCGGATTTGGAGAATAAAGGCGGTAAATGTGTATGGAAGAAAGATTACAGGGAAATCCGGTATCTGAGGGAATTGCTTATGCGAAATCTTATATCTACATTCCCGGTACACTGACAAAGGCTCCGGAATTTTTTCCCAAGGGTCAGGAAGAGGAAAAATATCGGGAATTCAGGGAATCCTGTGAAAAGGCAGACAGTGAACTGGTGACATTGTACAACGGTATGTGTAAAGAGGATCCGGATAAGGCAAAAATCTTCAGTGCACATCGGGAATTACTTCAGGATGAAGAAATCCTTGATGAGATCCGGGAGACAATCTGTGAGGAAAACATGAATCCGGACAGCGCGGTCAGTAAGGTGTATACAGAATTTGCAGAATTGTTGGCCGGTGTGGAGGATCCGTTGATTGCCGAGCGCGCGGCGGATCTTAGAGATGTCAGAGACCGGCTGCTCCGGATTCTGTCGGGGCAGGAAACGTCTAAGCTGTCTTCGTTTTCGGAAGATGTAATTCTGGTAGCCCATGACCTATTACCCAGTGATACGGCCACCATGGACAGAAAACATATCAAAGGAATCCTGACGGAGGTTGGCGGAGTGAATTCACATTCCGCAATCCTGGCAAGAAGTTACGGAATTCCTGCAATTCTGGGAGTTCCGAATGTTACGGAAAAAATTCCTACAGATACTATGCTTGCCATGGATGGTTTGACCGGAGAAATATTTGTCACACCGGGAGAAGAATGTATTTGCGATATCAGGGAAAAACAGACATCTTTTTTCCGCAAAAAAGAAGCAGAAAAAAATTTTTTAAACAAACCTGCAATTATGAAGGACGGAACAGAAATAAAGATAGGAATCAATATCGGCTCGCAGGAATTTGATGTTCCGACAGACCGGTACGATTTCATCGGCTTGTTCCGTACAGAATTTCTTTATATGGAGGGGAAGGAACTTCCGGGGGAAGAAACACAATTTGAAGCCTATAGACAGGTTGTGCAAAAAGCAAAAGGACATCCGGTTACTTTGCGGACACTGGATATCGGCGGAGATAAGACATTGCCTTACATGGAATTGCCAAAAGAGGACAATCCTTTTTTGGGGAAAAGAGCAATCAGGCTTTGTTTTGCGGAAAAAGAGTTATTTTTAACGCAACTGCGTGCGGCACTGCGTGCTTCTGTCTACGGACCTCTGCAAATCATGTTTCCGATGGTCGGGAGTCTGGAAGATATTCGCAAGGCAAAAGAGTACCTGAATCTGGCAAAAGAGCAGCTGAAGGAGAGAAAGCAGCAGTTTGATGAACAGATCCGAATCGGTATTATGATAGAGATTCCCGCGATTGCCTTGATTGCAGATCTGGCGGCGGAAGAGGTGGATTTTGCAAGCATAGGATCCAATGACCTGACGCAGTATTTGTCGGCTGCGGATCGGATGAATCCGGAGGTGGCCGCTTATTACAAAAGCGATTCTACGGCAATGCTTCGGCTACTTGGGTTTGTATTCCGGGAGTTTTCCAAACGGGAAAAGGAGATATCTGTCTGCGGAGAAATGGCAGGAAATCCGGAGACCGCCCAATTGCTGGTGGGACTGGGAGCGAGAAAGCTGTCTATGAGCAGTGGAAATATCGCCGGTGTAAAGGCAAAACTGGCTGAATGTACATTACAGGAGCTGACAGCTTTGGCAGAGAAAAAACTATGATCCCTCTTGACAAAAAAATGAAATGTGTTTATATTCATAACAGTGTTATATAACGCTGTTATGAATATTTTTTTTGGAGGAAAAAGTGACAAAACCAATCGAAGGAGTTTCAGAGAGAATTCTCGTCTGTGCCAGAGAAGAATTCCTGGAGAAGGGCTATTCCGAAGCGTCGCTTCGTACGATCGCAGCCAAGGCAGACACTACTACCGGATCCATCTATTCCCGGTTTGGGGACAAGGAAGGATTGTTTTGTGCGATTGTGGAACCGGCTGCGGAAGGGCTGACGCAGATATTCCTTAAGACCCAGGAGGCGTTTCATGCCAGAGAGGCAGAGGAACAGCCGAAGGTAATGGAGGATTATGTGGTAGGCGGTATGGATGAAATGCTTGACTATGTTTATGACCGGTTCGATGATTTCCGGTTACTGCTGGATGCCTCTTACGGTACCAAGTATCAGGATTTCGTGGAGCATCTGGTGGACATTGAGACGGAGTATACCTACAAGTATATGGAAGCTACGAAATTCCTACAGGAAGGCAGCATGATCACTGAGGAGTTCCTACATATCATGGCGAGAGCCATGTTTGACAGCATGTTCGAAGTCGTCAGACACCGCATGGACAGGGATACTGCCAGAAAATATCTGCATATGCTGGAGAAGTATCACTACGGCGGATGGGGAGCCATCATCAAGCTGGGGTGAAGCATAAGATAAGACTGCTATGGAAGATTACGGTAGCAGTCTATCTTAAAAACCGACGGTTAGTTGAAACTAATTATCAATAAGCGGTGTTAGATAGGAAAGACAATAGAGCCTCAAATGTCCGGAAAAGAGAAATGATGAAAAGCAGGGCAAAATGAAAAGAAATTCTAGAAATTAAAGAGTTACATTAAATCAAAAAAATTAATTTAAATCAAAGGGAAAGAGGGAAAGATCACATGAAAAAAGAAAGCTCTATGCAGAAGCTGTTCGCTTATGCGGGCAACTACAAGTACCTGATTATCGCGTCATGGATTCTGTCCGCGGTCAGTGCCCTGATCGCATTACTGCCGTTTTATGATATCTGGCGGATCATGCAGGAAGTTGTACTGGCAGCACCGGATTACAGCAAAGCGCAGAATCTGTCCGGCTTGGGCTGGTGGGCGGTGGGATTTGCACTGTTATCCATGTTCATCTATATCTGCGGATTGCTGTGTTCCCATATTGCCGCATTCCATGTACAGGCCAATATGCGCAGCATCCTGATGCGGCACATTCTGACGCTTCCCATGGGGTTCATGGACAGTGAAGGTAGCGGCAAAATCCGCAAGATCGTCAACGAATCCACCGCGGCCACGGAGACCTACCTGGCACATCAGATGCCGGATAAGGCAGGGGCAATGGCAACGCCTGTGGGATTGTTGGTATTGCTGGTGGCATTTGACTGGAAACTGGGGCTGTTAAGTCTCGTGCCCGTCGTCCTTGCGTTCCTCATTATGGGTGCCATGACCGGACAGCGCATGAAAGATAAAATGACAGAATACCAGAATGCGTTAGAGGAGATGTCCAGTGAAGCCGTGGAATATGTCCGCGGTATTCCGGTAGTGAAGACCTTCGGACAGTCGGTATTTTCTTTCAAGCGTTTCCAGACCTCTATTAAAAAATATGAAAAATGGACCATCGCTTATACCAAAGAACTGATGTGGCCCATGGTAGGCTTTACCACACTGATCAATGCGATCTTCGCCGTTCTGATCGGTGCCGCATATTGGTTCGGTGGAGCAGGCGGGGATCCTGAGGTGCTGATCAACCTTCTGTTCTACATCATTATCACTCCGGTACTGACCGTTACATTAGGCAAGATCATGTACGGCGGAGAGAATCAGATGATCGTGGAGGATGCTCTGAAAAGAACTGATGGTATCTTAAGCCGTAATCCTCTGCCGGAAGCAGAAAAAGAGCAGAACATCAAGGATCATTCCATTGCGTTACAAAATGTATCCTTCCGCTATGAAAATGCGGGAAGAGATGCTCTGCATCAGATCAATCTCGATATCAAAGAAGGAGAGCATGTGGCATTTGTCGGTCCCTCCGGCGGCGGTAAGACCACGCTGGCAAGTCTCATTGCCCGTTTCTATGATACCACAGAAGGTAAGGTATGCATCGGCGGCGTGGATGTGAAGGATATTCCTTCCGCACAGTTGATGAATATGGTGTCCTTCGTATTTCAGGACAGCAAATTGCTTAAGATGTCCATTTACGATAATGTCCGCATGGGCAAAAAGGATGCCACCAGAGAAGAAGTCATGGAAGCTCTGAAAAATGCCCAGTGTGAGGACATTATTGCAAAGCTGCCGGACGGTGTGGATACCGTCATCGGAAGCCAGGGTACTTATGTATCCGGAGGTGAGGCACAGCGCCTGTCCGTTGCGAGAGCGATGTTAAAAAATGCACCGATCCTGATCCTGGATGAAGCTACCGCTTTTGCTGATCCGGATAATGAGGCAAAGGTACGGCAGGCATTTACGAAGCTTTCCGCAGGCAAGACCGTGATCATGATCGCACACAGATTGTCCTCGGTTGTGGATGCCGACCGCATCTGTGTGTTGAAGGATGGCGGAATTGTGGAACAGGGAAACCATGAAATATTGCTGGGACAAAACGGACTGTATGCCCATATGTGGGAAGAGTACAATAAATCCGTCAGCTGGAAAGTAGGAAAGGGGGAGAAATAGAATGAGTAGCTTACAGGCAAAATTGCAGCATAAATACGCGCTTTCCGAAAAAGGTGCGAAGGATATGATAAAGGCATTTGTATCCGTAACATGTTCCGATCTGGTGTTGATGTTCCCGGTATGGATGCTGTATTTTCTGGTAAGAGATTATTTACAGGGCACCATGGCAGGCAGAGGTGTTTTCTACATTGTGGGCTGCGTACTCTGTCTTCTTCTGATCGCGCTGACAACGTTGGTGCAGTATCGTGCCACGTTCCTGGCAACTTATGTGGAGAGCGGCGTGCGCAGAATTGCTCTGGCAGAGCAGCTGCGTAAGATCCCGTTATCCTTCTTCGGAAAAAAAGATCTGTCCGATCTGACAAGTACCATTATGGCGGACTGTGCCACCATGGAGACTGCATCCTCCCATTTCATTCCGGAACTGGTTGGTTCCTGTATCTCCACCACACTGATCGCTGTGGGTACCTTTTTCATGAACTGGAGAATGGCAATCGCAGCACTGTGGGTACTGCCTGCGTCTTTCCTCATTGTGGGATGTTCCGGCAGGGTACAGAAGAGCTTAAGTAAGAAGCAGATGAAATTAAAAATGGACTGCGCGGACGGCATTCAGGAATGCCTGGAGACCGTACGTGACCTCCGGGCCAACAATGCCCAGGCTGAGTACATGGAAGGCTTAGAGGGCAAGATCCGTGCCGTGGAAAAACATGCACTGGTGACGGAGCTTGGTACGGCAGTCTTTGTAGGCGGTGCCCAGATGATCTTAAAGCTTGGCATCGCTACCGTGGCATTGACCGGCGGTGTGTTGTTAGTAAAGGGAGAGATCGACATCCTGACCTTCTTCGTATTCCTCCTATTGGTATCCAGAATGTACGATCCCCTGCAGGTGGCACTGCAGAATCTGGCAGCTATTATCAGTACCAGTGTGCAGTGTGACCGTCTCGACGAGATCCTGTCCCATGAGATCCAGACCGGTGCCGACACCATGGATCCTAAGGGGTATGACATTGCATTTTCCAATGTGGGATTCTCCTATGATAGTCAGAATACCGTACTGCGCGATGTCACTTTCACGGCAAAACAGGGCGAAGTGACCGCATTGATCGGACCTTCCGGCGGTGGTAAGACCACCGTGTCCAGACTGGCTTCCCGGTTCTGGGATATCCATAAAGGTAAGATCACCGTGGGCGGCATGGACATCTCCACCATTGATCCGGAGACCTTGATGTCTCTGTACGCTATCGTATTCCAGGATGTGACGCTGTTCAATAATACGGTGATGGAAAACATCCGTATCGGCAGGCAGAATGCTACGGACGAAGAAGTGCTGGCAGCGGCAAAGCTGGCGCATTGCGATGAGTTCGCGGAGAAGCTTCCGAACGGCTGGCAGACCATGATCGGTGAGAACGGTTCGGAACTGTCCGGCGGTGAGAGACAGCGGATCTCCATTGCCAGAGCCTTTTTAAAGGATGCTCCCATCATCCTCATGGATGAGGCAACCGCTTCTCTGGATGTAGATAACGAGACACTGATTCAGGAATCCCTTTCCAAGCTGATCCGCAATAAGACGGTTATGATCATTGCGCACCGCATGCGTACTGTGGCAGACGCAGACAAAATCGTTGTATTGAAGGATGGCGTGGTGGCAGAGCAGGGAACGCCTGCCGAACTGGAAGCAAAAGACGGCATTTACCGGCATATGAAAGCCACTCAGATGGAGGCTGCCGGCTGGAAGTTGTAATCGTAATTCCACCATAGAAAGTCAGCGAGACTGCTTGCAGGCAATATAAAGCTCCAAAAATCCGGGATAGTTCATCTCCCGGATTTTTAGTATTTAAGGTAATAATGATATGAAATACATGCATAAAGCTTGAAAAAAAGATTTGAGTATGTATAATTGTCAAAGAAACACATGCGTAGGAAATGAATAACGAAATCAGGCATGTATGCCGGCAGGGAAAACACATGCGTAGAAAGCGAAAAGCGAAATCAGGTATGTATGCCGGCAGGGAAAACACATGCGTAGGAAACGAAAAACGAAATCAGGCATGTATGCCGGCAGGGAAAACACATGCGTAGAAAGCGAAAAACGAAATCAGGTATGTATGCCGGCAGGGAAAACACATGCGTAGAAAGCGAAAAACGAAATCAGGTATGTATGCCAGCAGGGAAAACACATGCGTAGGAAACGAAAAATGAAATCAGGCATGTAGAGAATAAAAAACACAAAATTGCGAGGAATACCATGAAATTAGAAGCAATGAAAAAAGACGATTTTTACCGGCAGATGTTCAAACTGACCATCCCGATCATTATACAGAATCTGCTCAGTGCAGCAGTGAATTCCGCGGATGTTATTATGCTAAACTATGTGGGACAGTCCGCAATATCCGCAGTATCCCTGGCGTCAAATTTTTCGAATGTCCTGTTTATGGTATATTACGGACTGGGGACGGGAGCCACTCTCTTGTGCGCCCAATATTATGGAAAGGGGAACCTGGAAGCAATTCATACTGTAGAAGGAATCACACTTCGTTTCTCTATGGCAATTTCAGGTATAGTTGCGCTGATTGCATTTTTCCTCCCTCAGAAGATGATGCTTCTCTTTACTCCTGATCAGGAGCTGATCACTATCGGCGCCTCTTATCTGCGGATCATGGGCATCACATACCTGTGCTGGGGCATCACGGAAGTATATCTAGCCATTTTGCGAAGCGTAGGTCGTGTGACGGTCAGTATGGCGTTGAATATGCTGGCTTTCGTATTGAATGTCATTCTGAATGCCACATTTATCTTCGGACTGTTCGGCATGCCAAAGCTGGGAGCTACCGGTGTCGCCATTGCCACAGCCCTGTCCCGACTGGTGGAACTGGTGGCATGCGTCATTGTATCTTCCTTGAGCAAAAATGTAAAACTGCATCCGAAGTACCTGTTTGTTCACAGTAAGGTGCTGACACAAGATTTCATGCGTCTGTCTCTGCCAGCACTTTGCAATGATGTGTCCTGGAGTGTGGCGTTTTCCATGTATTCCGTGATCCTGGGGCATCTGGGAACAGATGCGGTGGCTGCTAATTCACTGGTCGTCGTAGTGCGCAATATCGGTACGGTGTTCTGTTTTGCCATTGCCAGTGCAGGTAGCATATTGCTGGGAAATATTATGGGACAAGGCGATCTGGAGAAGTCAAAGAGTTACGCTTCCCGGATGTTGAAGATGACGGTAATCGCCGGAGCTATAGGCGGCCTGATCGTACTGGCAATTACACCCTTTGTGTTACGGTTTGCTACATTGAATGACACTGCCATGCATTATCTGAAATATATGCTGCTCATTAATACTTATTATATTATGGGCGCTGCCGTGAATACGGCGCTGATCGCCGGAGTATTCCGTGCCGGCGGAGATACGAAGTTCGGACTGATCTGCGATACGATCGATATGTGGTGTTATGCGATCCCTCTGGGATTCTTCGCCGCATTTGTACTGAAACTTCCGGTACTGTGGGTCTATTTCCTGTTATGTACCGATGAATTTGTCAAGTGGCCCTGGGTCATTAAGCATTACCGAGAGGGTAAATGGGCGAAGAATATTACCAGAGAAGAAGTATGATTCTAAGTTAAATTACATGGCCTTTTCCTGTTCTTCCTGAATCTCTGGGAAGACAGATAACATGGGCTTTACGTCTTCTTTTTTAATGATACGTGCCACGTAATTTTTCGTGATCTTCATTACTACGGGAGACAGGGCTATGACACCGATCAGGTTGGGAATCGCCATCAATCCGTTGAAGGTGTCGGACAGATCCCAGGCCAGACCAAGGTTCATGGTGCAGCCGATGAAGATCATCAGTACGAACACTACCTTGTAGACAATGGTGGATTTCGTACCGAATAAATATTCACAGGCCTTGGATCCGTAGTGGCTCCAGCCCAGTACGGTAGAGAATGCAAACAGCAGGATCGCAATGGCGATGAAGGCAGGGCCGAAGCTGCCGAATACGGTAGCAAAAGCCTGACCTACCAGAGCGGAACCGGACACATCCACCAATACGGCACCGGTGTCCAGATCGATCAGGCCGGAGGACAGAACTGCGAAAGCCGTCAGTGTACATACGACCATAGTGTCAGCGAATACCTCGAAGATGCCCCACATACCCTGACGCACGGGTTCTTTTACATTGGAACTGGAATGTACCATAACGGAGGAACCAAGGCCGGCTTCGTTGGAGAACACGCCGCGCTTCATGCCCCAGGTCAGAGCCAGCTTCACACCGGAACCTACGATACCGCCGCCCACGGCGCGCAGACCGAATGCTCCTTTGAAAATAGCGGTAAATACGGCACCCACGTGACCGATATTTGCAAAGAAGATCACCAGTGCACCGATGACATAAGCGATGGCCATAAAGGGAACCAGCTTCTCGGTGACGGCAGCGATGCGCTTTAACCCACCGACAATGACCAGTGCACCGATGATCACCAGTACGATGCCGGTTACCGTAGCGGGAATGGAGAAGGCGGAAGTCATGTTGGCTGCAATGGAATTGACCTGACTCATGTTGCCGATACCGAAGGAAGCCAGCAGGCAGAAAGCAGAGAACAGCACAGCCAGTACGGCACCGATCTGTTTGCAGCCCTTATAGGAGCCGAGACCGTCCTTCAGATAGTACATGGCACCTCCGCTCCATTCCCCTTTGAAGTTCTTGCGGCGGTAATAGATGCCCAGTACATTTTCTGAGTAGTTGGTCATCATGCCGAAGAAAGCTACAATCCACATCCAGAAGATGGCGCCGGGACCACCGGCTACCAGAGCACTTGCCACGCCGACGATATTACCGGTACCGATGGTGGCAGCCAGTGCGGTGCACAGCGACTGGAACTGGGAGATGGACTGATCATCAGCATCCGTGTGCTTTGTTACGTGTTGGTCGTGAAAGATGCCGCCTACTGTATTTTTGAACCAGTGTCCGATGTGGGACAACTGGAAAAATTTCGTCAGGATCGTCATCAGGATACCGGTGCCCACCAACAGCACCAACATGGGAACACCCCATACGAAACCATTGATGGCATTGTTCACATTGGCTATGAGCTCTACCATATACATTCTCCTCCTTTGTTTTCAGGTAAAAGAAAAAGCGCAGACACCCGAAGATGTCCACGCTGACATAGTTACCTGATCTGTATTTCGTTTCTGATTTTTTCCCAGTATAACATATAGGAAAAGATGCCGCAAGAGAAAATTTTTCTCAAACACCCATTGACCTAAAGTTAGCTTTAGGTATTATGATAAAACCATCCCGTAAGAAATGTCTCTAACGTGGAAAATCAAGCATATCGAAAGCTACGGCGCCAACAGCGGCTTCCCTGTATACGGCGGAAAACTGTAAGGCGAACCGTCGGTGTGACGAAAACAGGAAATGCGAGCGATTACGAAAAGTAATGGCTCGCATTTTTAGCTTTGTATTTCGAATTCATGCGGATGGAGTCCAATTCCGTCTTACTGAACCGGCGGATCCCGGACTGCTTCTCCAGATTCGGGAAAAAGCCCTCTTTATCATAATATCTTAAAGAAGAAATCGGTAAATTTGTCATTGCGGAAACTTGTCCGATACTGTACATATATAATCCTCCTTGTTTTTGCGAAGCAAAAATCCGAGCTTCATGTCGAGGAGAGGATTTCGTCTCCCTGCATAAAATTATCTAAAGCTGACTTTAAGTATTACTACTGTTATTATAAAGTGGCAATATGCAAAAACAAGAGTTTTGTACTATAAAGTTTCCCCCGGGCTGTGTCGATATTATTCATATAAGAAAATACAGACACCATGGATGGAGAAAAGCTACGGATGGCGGCCTCATGTGAGGCGACCATCCGTTTTTGTGTGAAGCGAGAACATCGCATGCCTGCATGAAGATTTGACGGGCATTGCGACAGGGCAGCAATCACTGCTCAGAGAGGGAGAGTACTATGGCAATAACAGGAATCGGCTACGGAAGGACATTTGTGTATGAGGCACAGAAGCGAGTAAATGCAGGGGATGTACAGAGTGCGCAGGGAAGTGCGACGGAGACAGCAGAATCCCGTTTCGCGGAGAGCATTGAGGAATTGGCAAAAGAAGACAACACCGTGAAGACTCCGGTGACCCGCGGCGTACAGCTGGCCCGCCATATCGAGGGAAAGGACAAGGTGCCCTATGGAGAAATGGCTGAGGACGGCGTCATTGAATACAACGGGGTGACCTTCGTCTGTGATTATGAGCACAACCGCCTGACACTGGGGGATACCACCAATAAAGAGGATTGCATTAATATTCCGTTGTCCGGCGGCGGAAGCCTGCTGGTGAACCGAGACAACATTGATGCCCTGTCCAAGGCCATCGGCATGTTCAGGCCGGAGGATGTGAAACGGATCCTGGAGGCGCTGGCAAAGGATAACAAGATCCAGCAGATGAAGAAAGAACTGGATGACATGGAGAACGGCGATGATGTGGATAACAGTGAGGAAGCATCGGAGACCGCCGACACGGACAAGGCAGCGGGAACGGATCCTTCCGGGACGGCCGGAGAGCCGGGAAAAGAGGATTTAAGTCTCATGGCACAGATCAAAGAGAAGATGCAGGAGATCTACGACAAGCTTCAGAACGGAGACACGGATACCAAGTTCCAGATCGGCAATCAAGAATTTACGATCAAGGAGTGGGATCATTTCTTAGAGAAATTCGACAGTGTGCAGGATGCCACCCGGGCGGCACTGGAGGAAAAAATCGAAAAGGAAAAGGTAGAACGGCTGGAAGAGAAACTGACAGGTATGTCGGAGACAGCAGAAGAGCCGGATGAGGTGGATAGTATCCTGACCCAGAGTGTGAAAACCACAGAAGAGGGCAGTGACCCTAAGACCTGGTATATCACCTGCTTTAGCGAAGATGGCATCTGGTGTAAGAAATTCACCGAAGGACAGGAAGGAGAGGATCTGTGGCGTATGGAATTTACGGATCCTTCCCAGTACCAGAAGGTGTTAAATTATTTACAGAGCTTCGCAGAGGGGGAAGAAGTTCCGCATGCAGAGGAAGAGGACTTCTGGAGAAGATTCCTTGAGGAAGACGCACGGTAGATCTGGCGTCAATCAGGATTTTTCCGATATTCCCGAGGAGACTTTCCGTAAACTTTTTTGAACAGATCCTTGAAATAATTGCTGTCGTTGAAGCCGTATTCCAGAGCAATATCCGTGATGGAACTGTTGGTGGTAAGAAGCGCCGTCTGGGCGTGTTTGAGCCGTACATAGTTTAAATATTCCTTGAAGCCCATGCCGGTGATCAATTTGAATTTCTTGCTGAAATAAGTGGGGCTTAGGGAAGCCACGGAGGAGACTTCCTCCAGTGTCAGGGGCTTGCGGAAGTTGTTGTAAATGTATCTTGTGGCAAGCAGGATGTCCGCATCCCGGGAGTTCAGCAGATCCGGTTCCTTTTCATTCATGACGGAATGCCGCATCAGCATGAGCAGAAGCTCTTCCAGATAGCAACGCTCAAAATGTTCGGAGTATTGGTCGAAGCGGGAATTCTCGGTGAGCATCCGGGTCAGCAGAGAGTGCAGATATTCCTGGTATACCGTAGGAACGCTGCCCATGAAGGAATGCAGCTGTAGCCCCTGCCCGGATATGGAAGTGAGGCTGTCGGCAGACCGGTCCGATAAATGCAGATATTCTTCTTTGAAATAGATCATTACGATCTCGCAGACCTCTCCGGCGGAATACAGAGAGTGATGCAGTTCTCCCGGAGCGATGAAGACCAGATCTCCGGCTTCCATCTGATAGACCGTATCTTTTAACAGGAAACGGCAGCTTCCCGACCAGAGATAAAAAATTTCATAAAAGCTGTGATAATGATCGGGCTGCAGGGGAGAAAAATCACCTCTGCGGCCTTTTTCCACGATGATCCGGTCAATATCCTTTCTGCCGCGTCTGCCTTTTTTCGTTGTGATATCCATAGCTGCTCCTTCACTTTTTAAATCTACTGACATTGATACAGTCAGAATACCACAAAAAAACAGTGTTTTCAACACAAACAAGCTATAAAAACAGCAGTAAATATAAATAAATTACGCTATTATAATAACTGAAAAAGGAACCCGCCTCTTTCAAAAATACTTTTCTCTCTATCCCCCTCGGTACACTCCCCCCTCGCCGAGGGGAATTTTTTGCGCAAAAATCACAGAAAACAGGCAGTCTCGTTACAATGGATTGCGCATTTTCCAAAGGATTGTTACCATAAGGGTACAGATAGGCCGGCATACGGTGCTAAAGCAAAGGTGCTAAAGCAAAGGTGCTAAAGCACCTAGAGTTTGCAGAGTACAGAAAGGTATAGGGATTAGTATGGATAAAAAGAAAACGGGCAATCTGATCCGGGAAGCCAGACAATGCAAAAATTATACCCAGAGTGAACTGGGAAGGATGTTAGGGGTGACCAACAAAGCGGTATCCCGGTGGGAGAATGGAGAAAGTTTTCCGGATATCGGCGTATTGGAGTCCCTGTCTCATCTGTTGGAACTGCCGATTCAGGACATTGTGACCGGAGAGCGGGCGGGAGACCGGGAGGAGGCTGTGACGGAAGTCGTGAGACTGGCAAAGCTCCAGGAGCAGCGGAAACGTGAAAAGAGGATCCTGTATCTGATCGTGCTGGGGCTTTTGATCTATCACTGTGTCATCGGGATCCGTTTATTTTCCGGAAGAGGGTTGTTTGGGGGAAGAGATATTGCCTGCCTGGTGGCCGGAATCTCCATGGCGGGGACGCTGACGATGCTGGGGCTTGTATACCGGTATTTCGGAAAGGAAGAGGATGTGAAAATGATTCCCTCCAGTCAATTAAGCAGAGGACTTGGAATAGCATCCCTTGCGATGCTATTATGGAGTGTTGGAATCATGTATTTAAGCTTCGGAATGGTCCGGGCAGGAAGTGTTCCCCTTGGTATGGAACTCAGCTCCCTGGGACCGTTTTTGAACAATCAGCTTTGTGCGGGCTATGCCCTGAATGTAATATTTCTGGCAGTGGAAATGTACCGTCTGCTCATGGAGCGGACGGTACTGCATCCGGGATGTGTGATCTCACCGGCGGTCATCTATCTGGATTTCTTTTACATAGACATCCTGGGCCGGATGGATACCCTGGACAGCGTCTGGAAGGCACTGGACAGAGGGACGGTACTCATTTTGCTAGAGGCAGTGTTGGGAATTGTATTTCTGTTTATACAGTCCCACCGTTCTCGTTCTCACGCATCCGATAGCCCACACCAATCTCAGTGAAGACATACTGGGGCTGGGCAGGATTCTGTTCCAGCTTCCTGCGGATGTTGGCCATGTTGACTCTAAGGATCTGGTTGTTATTGTCCATGTAGGGGCCCCAGATGGCATTCATGATGTAACTGTAGGTCAGGACTCTGCCGGAATTCTCTGCTAAAAGTGTGAGCAGCTGGTACTCAATCTGGGTCAGATGCACCTCTTCACCCCGCAGGCGGATCAGTCGTTTCTCGAAATCAATCTCCAGATCCAGTGCCTTATATACATGACCGGGAGTCTGGGCGTGGCTGTGCCGCAGAGAAGTGCGGATCCTTGCCATGAGCTCGCCGGTGCCGAAAGGTTTTGTGATATAATCATCCGCCCCCAGATCCAGAGCGGAGACCTTCTCCTGCTCCTTGGTGCGGGCAGATATGATGATCACCGGAACATCGCTCCAGGAACGGAGTTTCTGTAATACCTCCAGCCCGTCCATGTCCGGCAGCCCTAAATCTAACAGGATCACATTGGGGCAGAAAGAAGTGCTGAGACTCAGTCCCTCTCTGCCGTTTAAGGCGTGCATGATCTTGTAGCCTTCTCGGTCCATGGTAGCGGTAATGAAATTACTGATACTTCTATCATCTTCGATTAAGAGAACTTTGATCTTATTCATATCTGTGATCCATATCCTTTCCGGTATTTTCAACAGTTCTATCGTATGTGGCTGAGTATACTTATTTTTCCGTAGCGCTAGCTCCAGCCTTGGGAAGTGTGAAACAGAATTCCGCGCCATCCGCATGATTCCTGCCACTCAGCGTTCCGTGATGGGCGGTGATGATGGTCTTGCAGATGGACAGACCGATACCCATGCCTTTGCGGGAATCCGAGCTCCGGGAATTGTTGTAGGTACCCGTCTCGAACAGATTCTGTAATTTTTCTTCCGACAGTCCTTTTCCGTAGTCTCTCACAATAAAAGAGACATGCTCCGGATGATCCTCCACGATGAAATCAATGGGCAGGATACTTCCGGAATGAACGATGGCATTTTCCAGCAGATTGATGGTGACCTGCTCAATCAGCACCGCATCCATGGGTATCATCAGAAATTCCTCGGGGATCTTGACCCGGATGGCGGCATCGGGATAGCGTTTTTTCAGCTTCTCCAAAGCTTCTCCCACCACTTCCTCCACCGGCTCCTCTGTGGTATTGATGCTTAAGCTGTCTCCCTGGATACGGGTGACGGACAGCAGATTTTCCACCATATTCAACAGCCAGTTGGAATCCTCGTAGATATTGGTCATGATCGTACGCTGCTCGGTGGAGCTTAGATCGTTCTGACTTTCCAAAAACAGGGAGCTGTTGCCGATGATGCCGGTGAGCGGCGTGCGCAGATCGTGGGAGATGGCGCGCAGAAGATTCGCACGCATCTTTTCCATTTCGGCCTCTGCCAACCGCTTTTCCCGCTCTGCGATCATCTCGGACTGGATGGTCATATGAGAGGTCATGGTACACAGGATCAGAGTGATCCCACTCATCAGCAGGAAGGTGATAGGGTAGCCGGTCAGTGTGAAATTAAGCTTATAATACGGATAGGTGAACAGATAATTGATCGCTATTACGGAAAAAAGGGTGCAGACAATGCCGTAGCCGTAGCCCACCGTCCATCTGGCGATGATCACCAGTGCCAGAATGTAGAACAGTGCTACATTGGCATGGTTGTCCGGTACTATATGCTGATATAAAAAAGAGGCAAGAGTGGCGAACAGCATGCAGGCGGCACAGATCAGGATACTGATGGCATGTCTGGTAAAGGGTGGTTTTAAGCGGAAGCTTTTCCGCGGTGATTTTTTATCGGAAAATGATCGGAACACGGTGTGATCCTCCATGAAATATTGTTAGTTGTTTTGTAAATATATTATAACTATAGTACCATTACTTTGCAATGCAAGGTGTAAAGAAGTAGTTAAGGATATATGAAAGCCGGTATATTTTCCCCTAAAGCGGAGGCAAAAGGCAGGCAGGTATCCTCCGGAAAAGCCAAGACACAAAAAATAGAAACATATACTTTCGTTAGGTTGACATCAGGAAAAACATTAGATTAAAATGTAGTATGGCGGCGGTCCTGAAAGGGCGGACCGTCTATGTGGACAGGAGAGGAATAGGTTATGTTTCTGACAGGATTGGCACTATTGCCGGCCATCGCACTGGTGGTATGGATTTATAGACAGGATAAGGTGGAGAAGGAGCCGAGGGGATTATTGTGGAAAATATTCCTGTTCGGTGTATTGTCTGTGATCCCCGCCATGATACTGGAAATCATTCTGGATGAAGTATTTCTGGTATTTATGGATGCAGATACGCTGTGCTACGTGATCCTGGATAATTTTATCGGGGTGGCACTGATCGAGGAACTTTGCAAGATGAAGGCGGCCAAATGGGCGGCATGGAAGCATCCGGCATTCAATTATAAATTCGATGCCATCGTGTACTGCGTGACTTCGGCATTGGGATTTGCAGCCATTGAAAATGTTCTGTATTGTCTGGGCGGTGACTTTGGGACGGCAGTGACCAGAGCCCTGTTGTCCGTGCCTTCCCATGCCATCGATGGCGTGATCATGGGATATTTCTTCGGTGTGGCGAAGGAGGCAGAACTTGCAGGCGATAAAAAACGCAGGAAACGCTACCTGAAGCTCAGCGTGTTCATGCCGATGATCGAACACGGTATCTATGATTCCGCATTGTCTCTGGATGCGGACTGGATCTTCGTTTTCTTTTTCCTGTTTGTGATCGTGGTGGATGTCTGGGCCTATAAATTTGTGAAAAAGCAGTCTGGGCAGGACCGGGAGCTGTCTGCATAAAGATTGCGTTAAGAACCCGTGAAAATTTTATAAATTCACGAAAAACGGTAGGATCGGGTCTTTGCTTCATGTTAAGATAAAGAAAACCTAAAGAAAGGAAAGACCAATATTGAAGTTATTGAATCCAAAGATCCGGCAAAAATTTGCAGAATCCTTGAAGGCGGTCCTGCCGGTAGTAGGGATCGTGATCGTATTAAGCTTTACCATAGCCCCCATTACCTCCAGTATCCTGCTGTGCTTTCTGGTGGGGGCGGTGATGGTCATGGCCGGTATGATGTTTTTCACCCTGGGTGCGGAGATGTCCATGACCCCCATGGGAGAAAAAGTGGGTGCCAGAATGACCCAGAGTAAAAATATTCTGCTGATCGTAGTGTTATCTTTTCTGTTGGGAGTGGTGATCACCATTTCCGAGCCTGACTTGCAGGTGCTGGCGACACAGGTGCCTTCGGTGCCGAACATGACGCTGATCCTGGCAGTGGCAGTGGGCGTGGGAATCTTCCTGGTCATTGCCCTTCTGCGTATGCTGATCGGTGTGGCACTGCCGCCGTTGTTAACTTTTTTCTACATAGCAGTGTTTGTTCTTGCATTTCTCGTACCGGAGAACTTTCGGGCAGTGGCGTTTGATTCCGGAGGTGTGACCACGGGACCCATGACCGTTCCTTTTATCATGGCACTTGGTGTCGGTATTGCGTCCATCCGTAATGACCATCATGCGGCAGACGACAGCTTCGGTCTGGTAGCACTGTGCTCCATCGGCCCGATCCTGGCGGTCATGGTGCTGGGGCTGATCTATAAGCCGACCAATGCGGATTACCAGCCGGTGGCGATCCCGGAGATCTCTGATTCCGTGGAACTGGCGCAGCTTTTTGCCCATGGGCTGCCGGATTATATGAAAGAAATCGCACTCGCATTACTTCCCATTGTATTGTTTTTCGGTCTGTTCCAGATATTTGCCCTGCGGCTGTCGGGGAAGACACTGGCGAAGATCCTGATCGGGCTGGTGTATACTTATATCGGTCTGGTATTGTTTCTGACCGGCGCAAATGTGGGCTTTATGCCAGCCGGTAATTACCTCGGTCAGGTCATGGCAGCCAGATCCTACCGGTGGGTATTGGTGCCGGTGGGGGCGCTGATCGGATATTTTATTGTCAAAGCGGAACCGGCGGTCTATGTGCTGAACCATCAGGTAGAGGAGCTGACGGACGGCGCCATCTCTGCCAGATCCATGGGGATTTCTCTGTCCGTGGGCGTATCCTTATCCGTAGCACTGGCGATGATCCGCGTGCTGACGGGAATCCCGATTCTATGGTTTTTGATCCCGGGCTACGGTGTGGCGATCGGACTATCCTTTTTTGTACCGAAGATATTCACAGCGATCGCCTTCGACTCCGGCGGTGTGGCGAGCGGTCCTATGACAGCTACCTTTTTACTGCCGTTAGCGCAGGGCGCCTGTGTGGCGGTGGGCGGCAATTTAGTCGCAGATGCTTTCGGTGTGGTAGCAATGGTAGCCATGACACCGCTGATCACGATCCAGATATTGGGAATGGTATATCAGTTAAAGCAGCAGAAGAGCGGTGCAGGCGTATTTGCCGGTGCGGCGGATGCATTTGGTGCTTTGGATGAGAATGCCATCATTGAACTGTAGGAGGTGTGCCCATGAGTGAATTATATATGATGGTCACCATCACCAATCGTCAGCTGACGAGGAAATTCGTGGAATGCTATAAAGAAAAAGGCGCACAGGTCGGCAGTGTTACCGTCGGCATGGGAACCGCGGCGAATGAGATCTTAGATTATTTTGGACTGGACGGCATGGAGAAGAGCGTATTGTTTCATCTCGTCACAGATGCTGCCTGGCGGCAGATCAAGGCTGCTCTGCGTAAGAAAATGCAGATCGATCTCCCGGGAATGGGAATCGCATTTATTATTCCCGTGAGCAGTGTCGGCGGCAAGAAAGCATTGAATTACCTGACCTGCGGGCAGGAATTCGTAAAAGGAGAGGAGTCCACATTGAAAGAGACGAAGAATGAGCTTCTGGTAGTGATAGCCAATCATGGATATACGGAGCTGGTCATGGATGCAGCGAGAGAAGTACATGCGGCGGGCGGTACCGTCATCCATGCCAAGGGCACCGGAACAGAGAATGCACAGCAGTTTCTGGGCGTGACACTGGTGCCGGAAAAAGAAATGTTGTTCATTGTGGTAAAAAGTGAGCAGAAAAATTCCATCATGCGTGCTATAATGGAAAAAGCAGGACTGGAGAGTAAGGCACAAAGCATAGTATTCTCCCTTCCTGTGACAGATACTGCAGGCATGCGCCTGATGGAGGAGATGGGAGAGACATGACAAACGGCTTATCCGGACCCAGGAAGCAGTTCCTGGACGTGCTCCGGGTACTGGCAACCTGTGCAGTGGTGCTGATGCATGTACTGACAGGTGCGACAGATGTGACAGATGCGTCGATAGTGCCGGAATACCGGTCATTATTGCTGTCAGTTATGGATCTGGTGACCTGGTGTGTTCCTATATTTTTATTGATCTCGGGATATTTGTTCCTGAATCCGGAACGTACATTGACTTATCCGGTCATGATTAAAAAATATTGCAGGAGGATTGCACTGGCGATCCTCCTATTCGGCGTTCCGTATGCAGCTTCCGAGCTGGTAGTGGCGGAGCGGACCTTCCGGATCAGGATGATCCCGGAGGCACTGAAGATGACTCTGATGGGACATACCTGGTCCCATATGTGGTATCTGTATCTGATCTTGTTTTTATATCTGATCACGCCGCTTCTGAAAAAAGTGCTGCGTGTGCTGCCGGTGTGGGGTGTTGCGGCAGTGATGGCAGTGATCTTCTTAGGAAGCAGTGTGGCACCGTTTCTGAATAAGGTACTGGATGTCAACAGTATTCCGGTATTGCCGGATGGCGGTGTGTATTTCCTGTATTATCTATGTGGATATTTCTTCGCGGTGAGAGAAGTATGTGTGGACAAGGGAAGGAATGTATGGCTGACAGCTGCAGTAGCGGTTCTGGCTCTGGGAATGATCCTGAGCAGAACACTTGCGGGATTCTCCATTCAGATGGCATACAATTATCCGTTTACAGTACTGCTTGCAGTGCTTCTGTTCGCTGCAGGATGGAATGGGGGAGGAGATGGCGCGGCTTTGGCTGCCCGGGAGAAGGACAGAATACATCGGATCCCCTGGCAGGAGGCGGGAGCCTTGAGCTTCGCCGTATACCTGGTACATCCGGTGTATGTGAACTTGTTGTATAAATTCGTGAAGATCACACCCTTTACGGTGTTGGAACAATGCGGTGTGCAGTCTGTAGCCGCGGGACAAGCGGTATTGATTTTGTTGCTGGTTGCAATCTGCCTGGTAGTGCTGGCACTGGCAACGGCAACCGCATGGGTGCTGCGCAAGATCCCGGTGTTAAGAAAATATGTGCTATAGAAGAAAGGAGCCTCACAAGGGGGCTCCTTTTTGCGATTGCTTGTTATGCGTATAATTTAGTCACGCTGCCAGCGCCCGGAAGCGCCGCAAGGCAGTACCAGCCCACTCTCGGTGACAGGGAGGCCGATCTCTTCGGCTTCCACATGACCGCCGAACTTTTTCGTCAGGGTGGAATTCATCATATAGGACAGCACGGCGGGCTGCAATCCTGTAGTGTACGAATTGATCAGGAAGAACAGCGCATCATCGGATAAAAGCTGTGCGGTCAGTCCTACGAAATCCCAGATATTATCTTCTATTTTCCAGATCTCGCCCTTAGGACCTCTGCCGTAGGAAGGGGGATCCATGATGATGCCGTCGTATTTGTTGCCACGGCGGATCTCACGCTCTACGAACTTCATGCAGTCGTCCACCAGCCAGCGGATAGGAGCATCGGCAAGCCCGCTGGCAGCAGCGTTCTCCTTCGCCCAGCCGACCATACCCTTGGACGCATCCACATGGGTCACAGCAGCTCCCGCAGCCGCAGCGGATACAGTAGCACCGCCGGTGTAAGCGAAGAGGTTCAGTACTTTCACGGGGTGGCCTGCCTCATGGATCAGACCGGAGAACCAGTCCCAGTTCACAGCCTGCTCCGGGAACAGACCGGTATGTTTGAAACTGAAGGGCTTCAGATGGAAGGTCAGAGGATCAGTCTTACCGCAGGCTTCCTTCTGAAAAGGCAGGGTGTAATGAATCGCCCATTCATCCGGCAGATGGAAGAACTCCCATTCTCCGCCGCCCTTGGCACTTCTGTGGTAATGACCGTTTTTCTGCTTCCAACCCTTATGATCGTGGGGTGTCTTCCAGATGACCTGGGGATCCGGACGGACGAGAATATAATCTCCCCAACGCTCTAACTTTTCTCCGCTGGACGTATCCAGCACTTCATAATCTTTCCAATGATCTGCAATCCACATATAGAAACCTTTCTGTGTGTATACTTTGTAACTGATTTTTATAGGACATAATAATAGAATATAATACCGGAAAGACTTTTTCAAGGAATACTTGCTATTGAACCGCATTGAGCCACCTCAATAGTTTTTTGAAATTCCCGTGTGAGGGGGAAAGTTGATTACAAACAGAATAAATTACAGCAGTGAAAGTGACGATACAAATGCAGGAGGAGCAGAAAGGTTCTTCCTGCTTTTTCATGCAGCTTCAGCAGCCGGCGGGGAAAGGAGACCGTATGGCAAAGTTCTTAAACTATGAGGACCGGCTGGACATAGAAAGCGGACTAAAGGAGCACATGACTTTTACAGAGCTGGGAGAGAAACTTGGAAGAGACAGGACTACCATTACAAAGGAGATCCGGAACTATTCCATCGAACAGGATACCGGTTATGGAGGTTATCCGCACAATACCTGCAAATACAGAAAGGCGTGCAGGAGAAAAAAAGTGTGTGGAACAAATGATTGCAGGCATCCGTTGGTAGCTGTCTGCAAACAGTGTGAACTCATATGCAACCGTTACTGTGAGCACTTTGAAGAGGAAATATGTACCCACCGTTTTAAACCGCCATATGTATGCAACGGATGCAGTGAAGTGAAAAAGTGCACGCTGACCAAAACCGTGTACGATGCGTTGGAAGCCCAGAGACAGGCGACGGAAAAGATATCAGAGTCCCGGAGCGGGATCCTTGCAACAGAAGGGGAGCTTGCCAGGCTTAATGCAATCCTGGTGCCGCTGGTAAAGCAGGGACAGTCCATCCATCAGATCTACCTGACACATAAGGATGAACTGATGTGCAGTGAAAAGACCCTCTACAACTACGTGGATGGCTGCCTGTTTGATATCAGGAACATAGACCTGCCAAGAAAGGTAAAGTATCGCCCGAGATACAAAAAACCAGAGCTGAAAGTAGACCGGGGATGCCGTGTGGGAAGGAATTATCATGATTATGAGGTATATATGGAACAGCATCCGGATACAGCAGTGGTGCAGATGGATTCCGTGATCGGCAGCAAGGGAGGGAAAGTCCTGCTGACGATATATTTTGTAAATGT
>ENA-UERN01000621-UERN01000621.1-human-gut-metagenome-genome-assembly--contig:-NODE-621-length-40205-cov-12.850404_pt1 | contig 40205 bp, 30 predicted proteins | sample MGYA00242950_ERZ507950 | MGnify/ENA primary metagenome ERZ507950 (study PRJEB26167, sample SAMN06115515) | human gut metagenome | host: Homo sapiens | place: China:Ningxia | collected 2014-11-26...
TGCCTTCGGCTAACGCTTCCTACTGCCGAGCGCGTAGTGGTCTTTCACCACCTAGTTGTTGCCCATGCCGGGCGCACTAGAACGTAGAGTCCACGCGCTATGCGTGGACTCTACGCGAAAAACGGAGGTAGATCACAATGGGAGAACTTCGGCAGTTAAATGAGCAGAACAAACTGGCGATATGGGCCGAACGGGTCACAGAATGTAGAAACAGTGGGCAGAGCGTACTGGCATGGTGCAAAGAGCATGGTATCTGTAGTCAAACATATTACAAGTGGCAAAAACGGCTGTTTAGTGTGGGCAAGACAGCAATAGTCAACGTTGATCCCCCTCCTTCCCCTCTCCAGCGCAAACAGGGCCGGCCAGAAATACTTCTGACCGGCCCGCATCTTTTTCCCCGTATCTTTTTCTCCGCATCTGCTGGCTGGCAGCTCCGCGGATCAGTTTTTTTCGGAGGCGGAATGGACCGCCTTTCTGAATTGCAGTGGCGTCTGCCCCGTGATATTTTTGAATACCACATAAAAATACTTGGGATTGGAAAATCCGACCAGTCCCGCAACAGTCTCCACCGGCTGCTCGGTCTCCCTCAGCAGTTCCTCCGCACGGCGGATCCGGGTCTGGTTCAGGTATTGACTGATGGAGGTCTGCGTACTCTCCCGGAAGATTCGCCCCAGATACGCGCTGCTCATCCCCAGCGAGTCAGCGATCCGGGTGGGTGAGAGATCCGAATCCGCATACGACTGTTCGATCTGGCGAACCACTTGAGACGCCAGCTGATCAATGTGCTGTCTATGCAGTTCCCGATTGTTCCGGACGATTTTCCGGAAAGCATCAGAAAATATGGTGTCCAACGTCTGGATATCCTTCAGCGTCGCCCAGAAATTGTCGGAAACCAGCGGTTTTAACGCAGGCAGCTGTTTTTCCATCAGTGAAACGATCCGTTGGAAGACAAAAAGCTGGTCCTGAAACCGGTCCTCCCGGATACTGTCCTGAATCTGCTGCCACAGTCTCTGGATCTGCTCCAGATCGCTCCCCCGCAGGGCGGAAGCCAGTTCCGCACTCATTTGCTCCGTAAAGCTGCTGTGGGGACGGCGGGGTGTAAAGTCTTCCTCCTGCCAGCAGTGCCGGTCCGCTGCCCAGAATTTCTGGCGGCGCATTTCACACAGCACCTGATAGCACGCCGCCACCTGCGGGAATGTGGTCCTCTCAGAGCCGCAGAAGCAGTAGACGCCGGACTGGTCGGCCCATTCCCGGCAGATTGCAAGAACGGTCTCCCGCTCTTCTCCAAAGAACAGGACCACCTCGCAGCCGTCCTGATGATAGGTCAGCACGGACACATCCGTGTAGGTCTGCTTCAGCGCGGGCAGCGCATGTCCCGTTTCCATCAGCACCAGCGTATAGGGCGGCGGCAGTTCCGGCAGCAGGCCGGGGTCCTGCCCCTCCAGAAGGGATTGCAATGCGCTGGCCTTGCGGTGCGCTTCGGACTGCTGCGCCAGCTGTGAGACCTGTCCCGCAAGCTCTCCCTTATTTTCCATCCCGATATTCCGCAGAGCTGCCCGGACTTGATAGACCGGGAAGTAAAGGAACAGGAGCACCCCCAGACTGCAGATCGCCAGCAGCGCAAAGCCGATCACAATGCAGACGATCAGGGCGTTTTTCAGCTCCAGCAGCTTGGGAACACATGCCTTCAGCGGCGTGATCTTCAGATAGTGCCAGCGGGAGGTGTCCAGTCGGCAATACAGGCAGACGGTCTGCTCGCCGTTGATCCGCTTCAGGATATACCCGCTGTCCGCCTGCCCCTCCCTGCTGATCTCGCCGAAAAACAGCGGGATCAAGGGCTGAAGCTCCTCCCGGCCGGCGGTGAGAAGTGCTCCCGTCTCATCCAGCAGCATGCAGTCCCCCTGCCCGTTAAAGGACAGGAGCGTGTTCAGATACCGGTCATAGTCCACATTTAGCATCAGTGCGCCGCCGGTGGGCTCATCTTCGGAGGTTGTCTCAAAAAACAAAAAGGAGAAGTAGGAGCGGACCCGGACGGGATCGTCCGAAAAGGCGGTGCGGCGGATGGGCCGCATCCGGAGATCGGGGGTCAGGGAGCGAAACAGTTCCGCCGCATCCTGATCCGCGTATTTGTCAATGGGGGCGCTGATCACGTTGGAATCTGTGGAGTAAATAAATCCGGTATCCCGGTTATAGACCTGAATGGAGTCCACAAAATCGTTGCTGCTGACATAGGAATCCAGCTCCCGCAGCGCGTAGACCTGTCCCATTTTGTCTAACGTCTTGTCTCCCCGCAGCGTCAGGACGGACGGGGCGTAGAATACCTGCATCCCGTAGTTTCGGACAGTGGCGGAGAGGATCCCCGAAATGGAGTCCAGCTGCCCCACGAAATCCCGGTGCTGCAGGGCCACGGAGTCCAGCACCACAGACTGAAACGCGGAGTAGACCAGGCCCAGAATGCACGCGACAGCGATCAGAATGCAGGCAAAGGCGGTGAGAAAGGTTTTTGCGTGGCGACGAAGCAGATTGTAAATTAGAGACATATTGATCGTTGTACGCAAGCACTCACGCCCTTTCTCGGTATTGAAGTTCAGTATAGCAAAAAAACAGCGATGCCGCAACTTTACTTCCGTTGGGAAATCAGGTAAGATAGTCACATTGACATCTGTTTGACGGAGGTACTTCGGCATGAACGCATACAGGATCTTCAAAAGGATCGCGGCCTGCCTGATATTGGTGTGCTGTACCGCCGGATGCGCCGGCAGCCCACGGCCGGCTGAGGCCCCGCCGTCCATGGCCGGGTACTCCGGAACCGTTACGCTGTACTGTTCCATGCAGGAGGAGGAAATACAGGCCATCAAAGAAGGCTTTGAGGAAAAGTACCCCGACATCACCATGAACTACTTCTTCGCGGGGACCAACAAGGTCCTGACCAAGCTGGCCACGGAAATGCAGTCCGGAGAGATCGCCGCCGATCTGGTCTGGACCGGCGCTCCGTCGGATTACAGAAAGCTGAAGGAAAACCGGTATCTCTCCCCCTATATCTCGCCGCAGGCCATCAATATCAACGAGGCCTTCATGGATGAGCACCATTACTACATCGGCGGACGGCTGATGTCGGCGGTCATCGCCTACAACACGGATCTGGTCTCCGAGGAGGACGCGCCCCGGACCTGGGACGATCTGCTGGATCCCAGATGGAACGGGCAGATCGTGATGACGGACCCGGGCAGCTCCGGCAGCATCAAATACTTCGTCGGCGCGCTGATGAATTCCCCTGCCTACGGAACGGCGTATTTTGAGCGTCTGCGGGAAAACGGCTGCATGCTTGAGAGCAACTCCACCGCCACCCATCTGCAGGTCGCACACGGGACGTACGCCGTGGGGATCTGCATGGACTATATCGTCAGCAACATGGAAGAAGCCGGGGAGCCTATCTCCTTCCGCCTTCCGGAGCGGGATACGGTGCCGATCTACAGTCCCATGGGGCTGGTAGCCGGCTGTCCCAACGAGCGAAACGGTCGGCTCCTCTATGACTACATCCTCTCCAAAGAAGGGCAGACGATCCTGACAGAGCACCATCTCCACAGCATCCGTGATGACCTTGGAAACACGCCTGACTTCATTCAGACTGTGCTGGATTCCCGCCTTCCGGTCAATGAGCAGGAGATCAGCGATACGATGGAGGACGTCATGGACCGGTTCGACAGGATCTTCTTTCAGGATTGACCCTCCCCCACGGCTAAAGTAATGCCATTATCTTGTTACTGAATAAGCAAGCAGGCGCGGACAGCAATGCTACCCGCGCCTGCTTGCTTAGTTATTTATTGTAGTTTTGCGGCCGCAGCGAAAGCATTTGTAGAAAAGATACAAAACCGGTTGGTTTTGCGTTTTTTGGTATGTTAGTATATTGCAATATATTTAACAATCGAAACAGCAGATATTGCTTGAATTTTAACAAAATTTATCACTAATTGCAAAAGAACATGCAAAAAAAGATATGTACAAAATGACGGCAACATTTTCGGTTCATTTTTAACGAAATCTTTACTCTGGTGACAGGATAATGAGAAAACAGTAGAAAATCCTTCGAAAAGCAACGAAAAAGGTCTTAAATTTTCTCCATGCAAACCCTTGACTTTCATTGGAAAAAGGAACACCTTGAAGATAAGCCAACGCTCTGGACGCGGAGACATTGACTTAAGATCTTATTTGATCTTGATGACACTTGCCGGTACAGCAGAACACGAGGAACTGAAATCATCCCAGTGGTCAAAAAAGAAGGAGGAACGTCTATGTCTACCCCACTGACCATCAACTCTGTTGAGACCCTGCAGGAAGCCCTTCCCCTGATCCGCGCATCTCAGGAAGCGTACAGTAACTTCACACAGGAGCAGGTGGATGCCATCTGCGAAAAGACAGCCATGGCTGTGTCCAAGATGAGAATTCCTCTGGCCAAGATGGCCTGCGAGGAGACCGGCTACGGCATCGTTGTGGATAAGGTCACCAAGAATCAGTATGCCTCTGAGCACATCTGGAACTACATGCGCAATAAAAAGACCTGCGGCATCATTTCGGAGGACAGAGCCTTCGGTGTAAAGAAGATCGCATCCCCCAAGGGTGTGATCGCCGCCATTACCCCCACCACGAACCCCACTTCCACCACGATCTACAAGATCATGCTGGCGCTGAAGACCCGGAACGCCATCATCCTCTCCCCTCACCCCCATGCGGTAAACTGCTCCATCGCCGCAGCGAAGATCATGCGGGATGCCGCCATTGAGGCGGGTCTGCCTGAGCATGTCATCAGCTGGATCTCCGTCCCCTCTCTGGAGATCTCCGATGTACTGATGAAGAGCGTGGATCTCATTATAGCAACCGGCGGCTCCGGCATGGTGAAGGCGGCCTATTCCTCCGGCACCCCCGCTATCGGCGTGGGCCCCGGCAACTGCAACGTGGTCATCGATGAGACTGCTGACCTGCGGATGGCTGTGGAATCCATCATTCACTCCAAGACCTTCGATAACGGCATGATCTGCGCCTCCGAGCAGCATATCACCGTTCTGGCCAGCGTATATGACGAGGTCAAGCGTCTGCTGAAGGAGGCCCGCTGTTATTTCCTCAATGACGAAGAGGCTGCCAAGGTGGCCGATGTGTTCTTCAACGCCAAGACCCACGGCGTCAAGCCCGCCGCTGTCGGCCAGACCGCCTGCCATCTCGCTGAAATGGCCGGGATCGAGGTTCCCTATGACACCAAGGTTCTGATCCACGAGACGGACGACACCTCTCACGACTGCCCCTGGGCCAACGAGAAGCTGACCACCCTGCTGGGCATGTACAAGGCTGAGACGCTGGACGAGGCCTTCGATATTTGCTACAAGCTGGTGCTGGAGGGCGGCGCCGGCCACTCCGCGGCACTGTACATCGACCCCACCGAGGAGGAAAAGATCACCAGGTTCGGTCTGCGGATGAAGGCCGGACGCATCCTCATCAACCAGCCCACCTCCTTCGGCGGCATCGGCGACCTGTATAACTTCGGTCTGGCTCCCTCCCTGACGCTGGGCCCCGGCTCCGTGGGCCACTCCGCCTTCATGGGCAACACCCACTATGAGCAGCTTCTGGATATCAAGACCGTCACTCTCCGCAAGGAGAATATGCTGTGGCTCCAGCTCCCCAAGAAGGTCTACTACAAGACAGGCTGCACCCCCGTGGCCCTGCGGGAGATGAAGGAGGTCTATAACTTCAAGCGGGCCTTTATCATCACCGACTCCACGCTGTATCAGCTGGGCGCCTGCGACGCCATCATCAACCAGCTGCGTGACATGGGCATTGAGACCGCCGAGTTCTTCGACATCCGTGTGGATCCCCAGATTCAGGACGCCATGAAGGGCCTGCCCAAGATGCACGAGTTCGAGCCTGACGTTATCATCGCCGTAGGCGGCGGCTCCGCCATCGACACCGCCAAGATCATGTGGATCATGTACGAGCATCCCGAGGAGGGCTTCCTGGACATGGCCACCACCTTCCTAGATATCCGCAAGAGGATCCGTTTCTTCCCCCAGATGGGCAAGAAGGCCAAGCTGGTCTGTATCCCCACCACAGCAGGTACCGGCTCTGAGTGTACGCCCTTCACCATTATTTCCGATGCCAATACCGGCATGAAGTGGCCGCTGATCGGCTATGAGATGATGCCTGAAATGGCCATCGTGGACGCGGACAACATGATGAAGCTGCCGCCCAGAGCCACGCAGGCCTCCGGCTACGATGTGCTGACCCACGCGGTAGAGGCCTATGTCTCCACCTTCGCCACCGAGTACACCAACGGCATGTGCCGCGATGCCACCAAGATGGTCTTCGACTATCTGCCCAGAGCCTACTATTCCGCCTTCCGGGACGCCAAGCCCGACCCCGTGGCCCGCGAGAAGATGGCCAACGCCTCCGCTCTGGCCGGTATCGCCTTCGCCAATGCCTTCCTTGGCATCAACCACTCCCTGTCTCATAAACTGGGCGGCTGGTTCCACATCCCTCACGGCACCGCCAACGCCCTGCTGTTCCCCTTCGTCTGCCGCTTCAATGCCCAGCGTCATCCCTACAAGATGGGCACCTTCTCCCAGTACAAGTATCCGCAGGCCTTCGAGCGCTACGTGGAGCTGGGCGAGCTGATCGGCGTGAAGGGCAAAACCGATGAGCAGACCTTTGAGAATTGGATCAAGGCCTGTGAGCAGCTGAAGAAGGACATCGACATCCCCGAGACCATTCTGGACTGGCTGCTGGAGGCGCATCCCGAAAAGACCGCCGAGGAGTGGGAGGCCGAGTTCCTCGCCGCCGTGGATCAGATGTCCGAGTGGGCGTTCCACGACGCCTGCACCGGCTGCAACCCCGTCTATCCCACCATCGCCGAGCTGAAGGGCTGCTACCTGAAGGCATTCTACGGCGAGAAGAAGTATGCTGAAAAGTACGGCGACATCTGGGAGGTCCCCGTCACGCTGCCCACCGACACCCACGCCGCATATCCCATGGGTCTCTGCGCCGATCTGGGCGTGGAAAAGACCGGCGGCTTCAACTAAGCGAAGTACCTGAATCTCCGATCTCCAGATACGAACAATCAGCTCATGCAAGGGGCCGGTGTTTCGGCATCGGCCCCGGAAACGCAAGAAAATGAGGTGAGTGATGTTACAGGCACTGAACCTTCCCAAGAAAGTTTATTTCAAACCCGGCTGTATGCCGGTGGCCCTGCGGGAGTTGGGTGACATCTACCGCTGTCAGCGTGCTCTGCTAGTGACAGATCCGGAACTGTACCGTGCCGGGATCGCCGCGCCGGTGGCAGACCGGCTCAGAAAGCAGGAGATCCGGGTGGCGGAGTTTTTCACCATCGGAAAGCGGGTATCCTTTGGGGACCTCCGCAGCGCACTGCCTAAGTTGAGCGAATTCCAGCCGGACGTTATCGTGGGCGTGGGCGGCAACAATGCCATGAGCGCCGCCAAGGCACTGCTGGCGCTGTATCAGGAACCGGAATTGGATCTGGCCGCCGCAGTCGCAGATCCGGAGCGCGTCCCGGCGTGTACCAAGGCCAAATTGGTGCTGGTCGCCACCAATTTTTCCAGCGGCGCCCAGAACTCCCCCTTTGCCATGCTGGAAAACGATAGCGGACAGAACTGCTCCCTGAAAAGCATCCATCTGCTGCCGGAAATCTCCGTGACGGACGCTGACTTCACCGCAACCCTGACGGCAGATCAAGTTCGCACCTGCGCCTTGGAGATTCTCTCCCACGCCGCCAGAGCCTATCTGGATCCCCGGTGCACCGAATTTACCGCCGGGATGCTGACAGAGGCCATCGCAGCGGTACTGGGCTACACGCGCTACGCCGCGAAAGGCTGTCCCCCCGCACGGAAAAAGCTCCACAACGCGGCAGCCCTGGCCGGTGCCTCCTACGGAAATATCGTGGATGCGGTGACACCCCATCTCCCCTATTTTCCAACGGAGCAGGAGGTTTCCATCAATGACAACGACTTGCGCTGCGCCGAACTGGCGGAGCGTCTGGGGTTTGATGATTGCCGGGCTATGTTTACAGCCTGTCAGGCACTTTAGAATGTGCCGCAGGTCTGTTTTTTTCGCATATGCCCGAGAATACGTCTGGTAGGTGTCAATACGCTTGGCGAATAAAACACAGGACACGGCATACTGCCGTGTCCTGTATTTTTTCGGAAAGTCCGTCAGTCGGAGGTGCGGACGGGATCGTCCCCCGTCTCATCGGGAATGTCGCCGCCGGCGTCTTCCACGGCCTTTTTCTCCATGCGGTTCATAAATATGGGAGAGCAGACGCCGAACACGCACAAGGCGATCAGCACCCAGCAGAGAGGCGTGGAGAACAGGATGGCCGGGCTGCCGCCGGACAGCCGCAGGGAGCGGCGCAGACCGTTTTCACCGATGGGGCCCAGAATCAGGGCCAGCACAATGGCCGCCGGGTTCAGATCGAACTTGCGGACCAGATAGCCCAGCACGCCGAAGATCATCATAATGACCACATCGAAAAAGTTCTTATGGATGGCGAAGGAGCCCACCACACACAGGACGGCCACGCTGGGGATCAGGATGGCGTCGGAAAGGCGGGAGATCTGCGCGAAGCCCCGGCAGCCCAGAAGGCCGATGCCCAGCATAAAGAACTGGACCAGCACAAAGCCCGCGAAGAAGGTGTAGGTCATGGGCGCATAGCGGGTAAACAGCTCCGGTCCCGGCTGGAGGCCCTGAATGATCAGTCCGCCCATGAGCACGGCGGTCACGGACTCACCGGGGATGCCCAGCGTCAGCATGGGGATCAGGGAGCCGCCGGTCACGGCGTTGTTGGCTGCCTCGGAGCCTGCTACGCCCTCGATGGAGCCTTTTCCGAACTCCTCTTTATGATGGGAGAACTGCCGGGAGGTATTATAGCCCAGGAAGCAGGCGATGGATGCGCCCGCGCCGGGAAGAATGCCGATCAGGTTGCCGATGATCCAGGAGCGGAGGATGGTGGGGGTGATCCGCTTGATCTCCTTACCGCTCAGGGTGATCTTGTCGCTGAACTTGGCTGCCTTTGCCCGCTGCTTGATTTTCTTCTCCGCCAGAATCAGCACCTGAGACATGGAGAACAGACCGATCAGGGCGCAGGTGGTGTTGATGCCCTCATACAAAGAGGCCTGTCCGAACATGAACCGCTGAGCGCCCTCTATGGGGTCCATGCCGATGGTGGACAGCAGCAGGCCCAGTGCGCCGGAGATCAGACCCTTCAGCAGAGACTTGGACGCCACGCCCGCAATGATGGTCAGGCCGAAGATCGAAAGCCAGAAATATTCCGGAGATCCGAATTTCATGGCCAGCTGCGCCAGCAGCGGAGCGAAAAAGTACAAAGAGACGCAGGAGAGCAGGCCGCCGCAGAAGGATGAGAAGCAGGCCACGGCCAGTGCCTTGCCCGCCTTCCCCTGCAAGGTGAGCTGGTAGCCCTCAATGGCGGTGGCGGCAGAGGCGGGGGTGCCCGGCGTGTGGATCAGAATGGCGGAGATGGAGCCGCCGAAGATCGCACCGCAGTAGATAGCGCCCAGCACGATCAGTCCCGTTTCCGGGGCCATGGTAAAGGTCATGGGCAGCAGCAGCGCAACGCCCATGGCGGCGGACAGGCCGGGCAGACAGCCGATGATGATGCCGATGGCGGTGCCGCCGGCCATAAACAGCAGATTGCTGAGGGACATCGCGTTTACGAAGCCGTGTCCCATCAAGGCTAAAGTTTCAAGCATAACTCATGCCCCCCTTTATTTGAACAGCAGGCCCACAGGCAGCTTTACACCCAGGAACATGGTAAACGCGCCATAGACCAGTCCGATGATCACAATGGTAGAGATCAGGATCTGCCACTTGGGGACCCTGAGATACAGCAGGCTTGCCGCCATCAGCACGATGGTCGCCAGATAGAAGCCGACAAAGTACATACCGATTAGATATGCGATGAGCATTCCCAGAACGATAAAAAACTGCTTAGGCTGAAACCCTTCGAAGATTTCCGGAATACCGCTGGTCACCCCGTTCTTTTTGGCGGCAAACAGCATTTCAACCACATAACCGGTGGTAAGCAGAAACAGGATCGCAATGATGCACAGAGGATAGATCCGAGCTCCCTTTTTCAGATCTCTGGACATCAGGAAGAAAAAGGCGCAGACCGCATACATGAAGCCTACAACGCCAATATCAGTTTTTTTCATAGTGCCCTCCAGTTCGCACTGCATTGATGCGGAAAAATAAGGCGGGAGCAACCACCGGCTGCTCCCGCACAAAATGGGGATCAGTCGCCCCAAACGTCGGCCAGACTTTCAGTGAAGTCCTGCTGCTGCTTGATCAGAGCGGCGGTGTCTGCGCTGTTCTTATAGTCAGTCTCCATCCCAGCGGCCTCGGCAGCCTTGAGATAGTCGGCGTCCTCCATCAGCTTCTGGAAGGCGTCCTCATAGAACTTGATCACATTCTCGGGGGTGCCGGCAGGCGCCACGATGCAGCGGGAGGAACCCAGCCACTGGTCATAGTAACCCAGTTCGCCCATGGTAGGCACGTCGGGATAGCCCTCCAGACGCTCCTGATTGTAGACGGCCAGAACCTTGACCTCAGAGGTGAAGGAAGCGAAGTCCGCTACCTTGGCCACGGAGAAGTCCACCTCGCCCTGACGGAGCGCCAGCAGCTGGTCGGCGGTGCCGCCGTAAGGAATGTCGGTATATTCAAAGCCGGCAGAAGTAGCCAGAACCTGCGCACCGATGTGGTTGGATGCCCGGTTGCCATTGGTGGAAGCCTTCAGCTTGCCGGGGTTGTCCTTTGCGAACTTCACCAGATCCTCCAGCGTGTTGAACTGGGAGTCCGCCTTCACCAGAACCACGGAGGTCTCCGTCACATGGTTGCAGATGGGAGCGAAGCTGTCCACGGTATACGTTGCCAGACCCTCGGAGATGGTGGCGTTGAAGTTGGGCAGGTTGATGAAGCCCAGCGTGTAGCCATCCGGGGCCGCCTGAGAGAGGGCCGTCCAGCCAATGGAGCCGGAGCCGCCTTCCAGGTTTTCAATGATGACCGGCTTGCCGATGTACTTTTCAGCATAGGCGGCCAGCACACGGGCGGTGTTATCGGTTCCGGAACCCGCTTTATAGGATACGATCATGGTAACATTTTCCTTGGGGGCCCAGTTCTCATCTGAAGTGGAGGGCTGATCGGAAGTGCCCGGATCAGTCTTGGCGCTGCCGCCGCAGGCGGTGAGGGCCAGTGCGAGCGTACCGGCCAGCAGAAGGCTCAAATAACGTTTCATCTTCATAGCAAAACTTCCTCTTTTCCTTTCTTAACTCCTCTGAAATTCGATTGACATTCGTTTTTCCCAGGGGTCCGGATCATATGCCGTTCAATAGCAGGTGCACCTATCGGATTGGGCATATTGCCTATATTCAGTCAAGCATACCGGGCAAAAAAAGTAAAGTTTGAATAATTGTGAAGGTTTCAAAGTACGCTTTTTGAACTTTTTCCTCCCACGCCGCCGTCTGTAAAACCGTCGCAGACGGCCCGATATCCTGCCAATTCTCCGCAAGCGGCCCCTGTCCGGGAAACGGAGCGGCTCTTGCGGGGCAGACGGTCCGCACCAGTAAACAAGCCGCACGGAAAATCCGTGCGGCATACTGCTCATTTTTCGGATAAATTGCCAAATGGCTCGCTCCGACGCAGGATGGGACAGGCCGGATTTTAGCGAGCCAAGTAGTCCCGCACCAGCGCGGCGGCCTCCCGGGCGGCTTTTTCCTCGTCCAGATTCACCAGTTTTCCGTTGCGGACCGTGACCTTGCCGTTGACCACGGTGTGATCCACCGGGCCTTTCCAGCCCACGGTCCCCAGCAGGGATTTGGGGTCCAGATCCGCCCCCACCAGCTCCAGACGGCGGGTGTCGATGGCGAACAGGTCTCCCGCCTTCCCCGCTTCCAGAGAGCCGATGTCGTCCCGGCCCAGGATCTTCGCGCTGCCCACGGTGGCGATTTTCAGAACGTCATAGCCGCTGGGAGCCTTTTCACTGGATTGGAGACGGTGGAGCAGATAGGCCACCCGCAGCTCCTCCAGCAGATTGGAGCCGTCATTGCTGGCGCTGCCGTCCACCGCAAGGCCCACGGGAACGCCCAATTCCAGCATTTCCGGCACCTGGCACACGCCGGAGCTGAGCTTCATGTTGGAGATGGGACAGTGGGCAACGCCGGTACCGGTCTCCGCCAGACGGTGCAGCTCCTCCCCGTTAAAATGGATGCCGTGGGCGTACCAGACGTCCGGGCCGATCCAGCCGAGGGATTCCATGTATTCCAGGGGCCGCATCCCGCACCGCTCCTGGACGAAGCGCTCCTCGTCCTTCGTCTCGCAGAGGTGGGTATGGAGCCGCACGCCCAGATCTCTGGCCAGAAGCGCGGACTGCCGCAGCAGCTCCTCGGAAACGCTGAAGGGTGAGCAGGGAGCCAGCGCCACCATCCGCATGGAGAACCGGGACGGATCATGGTAGGTCTCCACCGCACGCTGACAATCCCGCAGGATCTCGTCCACGGCCTGCACCACACTGTCCGGCGGCAGGCCGCCGTCCTTCTTGCTCAGGTCCATGCTGCCACGGGAGGCGTACATCCGGATGCCCAGATCCTCCGCAGCGGCGAACTGCGCGTCCAGCAGCCCCTCCGCCTGCCCCTGCGGGAAAACGTAATGGTGGTCAAAGCAGGTGGTGCAGCCGTTTTTCATCAGCTCCCCCATGCCGGTGACGGAGCTGTGGTAGATCACCCGGCTGTCCAGATTCTTCCAGATCTCGTACAGGGCCTTCAGCCAGTCGAACAGCTCCAGATTCTGCACCTGAGGCAGGTTACGGCTGAAGGTCTGGTACAGATGGTGATGGGTGTTGATGAGGCCGGGATAGACGATGCAACCGGCGGCGTCGATGACCTCCTCCGCCTGCTGTTCCTCCGGGCCGATGTAGGTGATGACGCCGTCCTCCATCAGCAAATTGCTGTCGGTGTACACGGTGTCGCTGGGGTCGCAGGTGACGATGTGGGATGCGTTTTTCATCAGTAAGCGTGCCATGAATATTCCTCCGTTTCGGGGGCGCCCCCTTCCCTGTTGTCTGTCAGGTGTTTGCTCCGATTTTTTGTTCAATCGCTTAAAATGTGCGAAATTTGGAAATAATAAAAAATAATTGCCGGGAAAACGGGTTGCTTTTGTGCTTTGAATGTGCTGTAGTCAACAATCCACGGCCAAAAGGCCATGGGCTTGTAACTGCCCAGTCGTAGTAACGGATAGCTCCTCCGACCTTTAACCCCAAGAGGCATTGCTGTCTCAAGTGGCGTTACATCGTAGGGTGGTTGACTGCACCCTTTGCGGCAAAGTTTACTCTGCCGCAACTGTATCAGGTACTTGACTATCATATAGATAGTTGATTCCCATGCGATACAGATTCATTGCGCCGATCCGGTCATCGTTCGACTTGTAGCCGCAGTTCTTACAGGTAAACAGATGTATCTTCTTGTTGCGATTTGCCTTTTCGGTGTGTCCACAGACGGGACAGCACTGGCTGGTATACCGAGGGTCGACCTTGATTACGGAAGATCGGTTCTGTTTCGCCTTGTAGATGAGTTTCTGTTCGAGGTCATAGAAAGCCCACGATACAGAAACATAGCGATGCTTCGTTTTGACACGCTCCGTGGCATGACGGATACCGGACAAATCTTCCAGAACGAAGAGAGTGTGCGCAGGGTTATTTACAACGAGTGCCTTTGATACACAATGGTTGACATCCTGCATCCAACGGTTTTCTCGTTGACCGATGCTTTTGAGTCTACGTCTTGAAGACGGGGTATGCCGCATCTGGAGTTCTTTTCTAAGTGCTGAATAGTGGGCTCTTTTCTGCTTGATGGACCGACCTCTCACAAACCCGGACTTGTGCTTGCTATCGTAAGTTGCAACGACGAAGTTGATGCCTCGGTCGATGCCTACAACATTACAGATATCGGAAAGATTGCTCTCTTCTACATCATAGGTCACAGGAATATGTAGGAAGTACTTGCCATGCTTGTTCACCAGCTTGGCGGTGCCGAACCGGTAGATAGAGCGGTCGAAGTATTTCGACATCCATTCTGCGAAATAAGGCAGTTTCACTCTTCCGCCGAGCGTGTTTACGGAAAACCGGTCTTGCGTCAGAGAGTAGTCTCTGTTCCAGACAAGGTCATACTGAGGCTTCTTGAACGACGGTTTTATCCATTCTTTCTGATTCTCAAGGATGGTCCTATATCTGGCAATGACCGTCTTGAATACAGACTGAGTCATTTGAGATTTCAGTCCGAATTCTGCGCGCAACGTAGGATACAGAGCCTTGTTGAGTGAAAACTGTTTTAAATCATGTGCGCGAAACACATAGTCCGAGACATAGTTGCACGCTTCACGATAAACAGACATCGTTTCATCAAGTAACGCCTTATCTTCATCAGATACCACTACTTGGATTTTTGCCGTGATGGACATTTGCTCCATAGTCTATCCTCCTTTCTTCGAGATTTCACTAATGCTATTATATAATAATAGATAGTGAGCATCAAGGCGCATCGAGGTGACTTATGGATTGATGCCATAAAACAAAAGATTCAAAGCATCGCTGATGCCCATTACTGCGAAATCATGGCAATGGAAACAGACAAAGACCACGTGCATATCCTCCTCGGATACGACACGATGGATTTCCGTCTGTAACATCGTCAAGACACTAAAACAAGAAACGACACATCATCTTTGGCAAAGATTCGGTCCTTTCCTGGCCAAACACCATTGGAAGAAAAGGATATTCTGGTCCAATGGATACTTTGCCTGTAGTATCGGGGAAGTATCCTCGGCAATTATCCAAAAGTATATCGAAAACCAAGGATGATGCGTCTTTACGAACAGGGCTCCTCCCACCGCCTAAAGGCATTGGGTTTCCGCCCAAACTATGTTGGAGGTATTTTTTATGAAAAATCACTGGCAGAGCGTTTTTACAGGTACTACTGCAAGCTCAACCGCCTGCCGTCACGGATCGACCTGGAAGCCCCGCTCCCAGCCAACGGCTGAGCAGTTCTCCCCTGTCGGACAAACGCGGTTTTGAGAATGTGGGCACGGCCAAGCTGCAGTAAGCCGGAGCCTCCGGTCTCCTTTGGGTTTTTGCGCCCCTGACATATAGGGCGCGGAAACGCAGTGCGGACCCCAAAATGGAATCAGGCAAAAAAGTAACGACCTTCAACCGTTGTCTCCCAGTTGAAGGCCGTTACTCATGCATCTTGGGTTCAATCATTGACGTAACCTCACATTCTTCAGTTTTCGGAAAGTTTTGGGTTTTCGCTTGCTGGGGTACTCTTAGTGATACATTGGACTCACCCTTTCCTGATTCTTATTATACGCAAATCCGCCGGAATATCAATTCGCAGGGATGTTAAAATTTGCAGAAAAACTTTGACCGTTCTGTGAATTGATTCGCGCCTTTGTCTATGCTATTATATTTAATTGGGGGCAATGATGCCGCTCCGTTAAAAACAGATGCACGCCTTGAGCTATCCACGCACAAGGGCAATATCAACAACCGCTTAGAGCAATGCTAAATCAGGGGGTGCGATTTACTACAAATCGTACCCCCTTAAATATTATTTATCACAATAAAGGCCGCCAAAGATCCACATGGTAATTTCAAGCGTGTATTCAAAGGCTATCTCTAAAAGAACCCGGGGTACTGTGCCGCTATCGGCATGGTACTCCGGGTTTATTTAGGGTGTAACTTCATTCGGTATGCTTGTCCCCACAGGCGATCTTGACCGGGCATTCAGGCGATGGTTTTCCGCTCACGGAAACGCTGAAGGGTCTCCGGCAGATTCTCCTGATGGAGCAGGGCAGGGTTGAAGCGCAGCAGAGCAAAGTTCAGATTGAACAGGGAGCCGACGCCCACTGCGGCAACGATGGTACCGATGCCCACCTGACCGCCCAGCCGCCAGCCGATGAATACAATGACCACTTCCACGGCGGCGCGGCAAAGGCCTACCGTCCGGTGCGTCTTACGGGCCAGTACGACCATGAGCGCATCGCGAGGACCGGAGCCTAAGGTGCTTTTCATATACATCCAGGTGCCCAGAGCCAGCAGCTCCATGCCGATCAGCAGCGCGGCCAATCCGGTCGAGAAGCGCTCAAACAAAGGGACCCAGTTCAGGTACAACAGGATGTCGATGAATATCGGGCAGACGAAAATGTTTGCCAGTGTACCGAGGCCGAAGCTTTCCCCGCAAAAATAGGCAATGGCAATGACCGCTGCTCCGACAATGCTTGCGGCGGTGCCGTAGGTGATGCCGAAGGTCTTAGACATGCCTTGCTGGAGAACACTCCAAGGCTCCAAGCCGATATTGGCCTGAAGCATCAGCGTGATACCGATGGCGCTGACCAACAGACCGACCAAAAGCAATCCGATCCTGCGAAGATATTCCTGAAGCATGGTTTGCCTCCTTCTGCGGGTCGAGCCCTTGATATGAGATGATTGGCACAGATATGGGAATTCGGCAGCTTGCGGCCCGTAAGGCTGGAATTCAGATCTGCCCGCTGTCCGAATTCTTGATTTGAGTGATGTAGCGGTATACGCTGGCCGGAGAGCAGTGGAGACTGGCGGCGGCACTTTTGACTGCGCCCTTCAGCAGAAAGAGCCCGCCGGCTTCCAGGGCTGCGATGACTTGCAGCCGTTTCTCCGGCGTCAGCTGCTCCGGCGTGACCCCCATCCGTTCCAGCTCCCGATTGATGGCGTCCAAAGCCACCGCATCGGCGGAGTTGCGGAATTTTTCCGGGGAGGACCGGGCGGACATGTCATCTTCACTCTCCGGCAGCGGCTGCGCCAGCACATCGGTCACGAACAGGTCCGGGTGGCACAGCTTCAGGATATGGTCGCTGATGGCCCGATAGCGGCTGTCATCAAAGTTGATGCACAGCAGACCGATGAGCTTGCCGTTGTCCTTGATGAAAAAGGTGCTGGATCGGAGGTCTTTTCCGTTGACGTTGATGCTGTAATAGTGGAGATGATAGTCCATACGCTCACAGCTCTTGTCCCGGAGAATACTCAGGGCCATATTGGTCAGGGGCGCACCGAGCTTTCTGCCGCTGATGTGACTGTTGGCGATGGCGATGATCTGTTTTCTCTGTGATACAGAGGTCTTGCGGGTAGAGACCTCTGTATCAAAAGGGCTCGATTCAGTTGCCACCCATAGCGTAGACCATGTCCCAAAAGCGCAAATCAAACAGGCAGCACTTTTCAAAGATCTCGCAGAGGTGCGCTGTTGTTTTGTCGTCGATGGACCCGCTGAGTGCGTCGATCCGATCAATGAGCATCTGATTGGTTCGCCGGTAGCTTTCTGAAACGTAGCCCGCGAACCACGAGCCGTAACGCTTGTCCCGCAGCGCATCCGGGCAGCGTTCGACTATCTTTTCTGCCACATACGCATAGCTCCAGGAGCAGTTCAGAAGCGTCACCAGTCCAGTCAGCACATCTCCGGTCTGCGCCTCCCAAAGCATATAATGGGTATAAGCGTTGTTGTCCATGTGAGGACGGGCGCTGTGGATCTCCTCCTCCGTAATGCCAAGGCGCTTCATATACGGAATGTGGGTGCGGAAGGTCTCTCCGATGGTGTCCGCCAGCTCTCCGCTCAAAAAGCGGATCTGCTCAAAATCGTCAGCCTTCTGGATGATTGCCGCAAAGATCTTCACATAATCCTTGAGGTATAAATAATCCTGAAGCATATAATACCGGAATTTTTCCGGCGGCAGCGTACCATCTGCCATCTGCGTCACAAACGGGTGGCAAAGATACCGGGGCCAGATTTTTTCCGCCCGGGCATAGAGTGTTTGTGAGAGCTTCACGCCGGCCTCCTCTTTCATTTATGGGCGATGATCGCCACATAGCCGCCGCTCTGATAGCCGGGGACCACATCCTCCACGTCCTCGTTGGTGTACATAGGGTTCTTCAGCAGGGTCTGATAGAAGTCAAAATCGTGGAAGCCCAATGCCTTGAGCACGTCGATCTTCTCCTCCGTGGAATGCCACACGCCTGCGCAGCACAACTCGTGGGGATACGGCAGCTTGGGCATAACGCCGTTGAGGAACGGATGGTCAAAGGTGCCTACCTCTTTTGCCAGCAGATACATGAACCCAAAGGCGCTCTCCTTGGGAACGTCCAGCGAAATAAAGGTGCCGTTCGGCTTGAGGGCCTTCTTGCAGACGTCAAACGCCCGGGTCAGGTCCTCCATATAGCTGGAGCTGCCGTTGAGATAGATCACATCATAGGCGTTTTCCTCCAGTTCGACATCCTCGATCGCACCGAAGGCCACCACGTTCACACCACGCTTCTCTGCGATGGCGCCCATGTCGCGGGAGGGCTCAATGCCTTCGATACCGCTGCAATCGATCATGCTCTCGAACAGGCCGCTGCCGCAGCCCACGGAAAGCACGCGCTTCCCCTGAATATCACCGAGCACCTTCTGGAACAGGCGAAGCTCACTTTGGAACAGGTTTTCATTCTCCATGAACCAGGCATCGTACTGTGCCGCATAACCGTCAAATTTAGGTTTCATTGTCAAAGAGTCCTTTCTGATTTTAGAATTTCAAATCTACGGGGGTTCTTTACCGTTGTCTTTGGTTCATTTTTCCTTGAAAAGCTGGGTGTTTACCTCGTTGGATTCCTAAACACCGCATTCGATACGGGGTAACATAAGGCTAAAGCCCTACCTCTTGCATTTAAATGAACCTTTTGTTAAGTGTATCACAAGCAGCCCCTCTCCGCAACGCCATTCTTGCAGTCCGCAGCGGATCTCTGCCCCAATTTTTCCGTAATCGTTTTACGATTCAGCTAAGACGGCAAGCAGCCCCTCTCCCTGCTGTCTGAGTGTGGATTCTGACAGATTTTTCAGAAAACATCCGCTAAGAATCGGCGTCCTTTTTCACAAGACTCTTTGCTTTTCCGCGCCGGCATGGTATGATAGCCACAGTACCTTGCCCCCGACACAAGCCGGGCTGCGCTCCGTCAGCGGCGGAGCACTGTTTCCCAGTGGGGGAATCACGAAAAGGAGTATTGTATGGAGTACAGCAGCATTTTTGTCTGTCTCATGGGTATGGGCACGGTGTTCTTCGGGCTGATCTGCCTGATCGCGTTGACCTATCTCATGAGCGCCGTGGTGGGCCGCGGGAAAAAGGCCGCCCCGGCACCGGTCCCGGCTGCGCCCCAGACCGCCGGTGAGGTAACACCGGAGCTGGTAGCCGCCGTATCCGCCGCGCTGGCGGAGGAGCTGGGCACCGACATCACCGGCATCCGCATCGTTTCCATGAAAAAAGTGTAAGGAGAGGGAGAAACACACATGAAAAAGTACAGAGTCACCGTCAACGGGACGGTTTATGAAGTCGAACTGGAAGAGCTGACCGGCTCCGCCCCCGTTTCCGCCCCGGCGGCTCCCGCCGCTGCCCCCGCGCCTGCTGCTTCTGCCGCACCGGCTGCCGGTGAGCAGATCTGCGCCCCCATGCCCGGCAACATTCTGGCTGTCAACGTCACCGCCGGTCAGGCCGTGAAAAAGGGCGACGTGCTGATGGTTCTGGAGGCCATGAAGATGGAAAACGAGATCATGTGCCCCCGGGACGGCGTGGTGGCCTCCGTCAACACCTCCAAGGGCGCTACCGTGGAGTCCGGCACGCTGCTGTGCGTCCTCCAGTAAGGCAGGGCCGATATGGACGCGATCATTCGCTTTTTACAGGACACCGGCTTCTACCTCTTTTCCCAGGACGGCAACTGGCGCTGCCTCATCATGCTGGGCATCGCCTGCGTGCTGCTGTACCTGGGCATCGTAAAGAAGTTTGAACCGCTGCTGCTGGTGCCCATCGCCTTCGGTATGCTCATCACCAACCTCCCCGGTGCCAATATGTTCCACGAGATCTTCTTCGCCGGGGGCCACATCCACTGGGATCTCATCGGCGGACAGCCCGTCACGGCGTCGCTGCTGGCGGACCTCCACAGTCAGGGCGTGGCGGAAAACGTGCTGGCCCCCTACATCCAGCAGTTGATGACCGCCGCCCAGACCACCTTCTCCCCGGAGATGGTGGAACAGGCCATCGCCGCCGTCACGGAGGAGGCCGGAGCCGCCATTACCGTTCTGGAAGCGCAGCTTCAGGCGCTGGTGCAGGCGGAGCAGGCCGCTGCCTACTACGGCATGACCCTCTCTGACATCACCATCACCCCGGGACTGGTGGACATTCTCTACCTGGGTGTGAAGCTGGGCATCTATCCCTGCCTGATCTTCATGGGCGTGGGCGCTATGACGGACTTCGGTCCCCTCATCGCCAACCCCAAGTCCCTGCTGCTGGGCGCGGCCGCCCAGCTGGGCATCTTCATCACCTTCGTGGGCTGCCGTCTCATGGGCTTCACCGGCTCGGAATCCAGCGCCATCGGCATCATCGGCGGCGCGGACGGCCCCACGGCCATTTTCGTCACCGTTTTGCTGGCTCCGGCCCTGTTAGGCCCCATCGCCGTGGCGGCATATTCCTACATGGCCCTGGTCCCCGTGATCCAGCCTCCCATCATGAAGTTGCTGACCACGGAGAAAGAGCGCCAGATCGTCATGAAGCCCCTCCGGGAAGTCAGCAAGAAGGAGAAGATCGTATTCCCCATCGTGGTGACCATCTTTGTGGCCCTGCTGGTGCCCTCTGCCGCCCCCCTCATTGCCTGTCTCATGCTGGGCAACCTCTTTAAGGAGTGCGGCGTCACAGAGCGGCTCAGCAAGACCGTGCAGAACGAGCTCATCAATATCGTCACCATCTTCCTTGGCGTCAGCGTCGGCGCAACGGCCACCGGCACCACCTTCCTGTCCCTCCAGACCATCAAGATCATGGCCATGGGCGTGGTGGCCTTCAGCTTCGGCACCGCCGGCGGCGTCCTGCTTGCCAAGTTCATGAACCTGTTCCTCAAGGAGAAGATCAATCCCCTCATCGGTTCCGCCGGCGTGTCCGCCGTGCCTATGGCGGCCCGCGTATCCCAGATGGTGGGCCAGAAGTACAACCCCGGCAACTTCCTGCTGATGCACGCCATGGGCCCCAACGTGGCAGGCGTCATCGGCTCCGCCATCGCCGCGGGCGTGCTGATCTCCCTGTACGGCTGATAGGAGGCAGATATGGAATTTTTATCGAACAAGCCCCTGCTCATTACGGATACCATCCTCCGGGACGCCCACCAGTCTCAGGCGGCCACCCGTATGACCACGGAGGATATGCTCCCCGCGCTGGAAATGCTGGACTCCATCGGCTACTACTCTCTGGAGTGCTGGGGCGGCGCCACCTTCGACGCCTGTATGCGTTTCCTGAACGAGGATCCGTGGGAGCGGCTGCGGACCATCCGCCAGCACGTGAAGCACACGAAGCTGCAAATGCTGTTCCGTGGCCAGAACATTCTGGGCTATAAGCACTATGCCGACGACGTGGTGGACGCTTTCTGCCGCAAGTCCATTGAAAACGGCATCGACATCATCCGCATTTTTGACGCGCTGAATGATGTGCGGAATCTGGAACAGGCCATCAAGTCCACCCGGAAGTACGGCGGCGAGGTGGAGGCCACCATGAGCTACACCGTCTCCCCCATCCACAACGAGGACTACTTCGTGAAGCTGGCCAAGACGCTGGAGGACATGGGCGCCAGCGCCATCTGCGTCAAGGACATGGCCAACCTCCTGCTGCCCATGGACGCTTACTCCCTCATCAAGCGGCTGAAGGAGACGGTCTCCATCCCCATCCACCTCCACACCCACAACACCACCGGCACCGGCGACATGGTGAACCTCATGGCCGCCATGGCCGGCGTGGACATCGTGGACACCGCCCTCTCCCCCCTTGCCAACGGCACCTCCCAGCCCGCCACGGAATCTCTGGTGGCCACGCTGCGGGGCACCGTCCGGGACACCGGGCTGGATCAGTCCAAGCTCAGCGACGCGGCTGCCCACTTCCGCAAGGTAGCGGCCCGTCTGCAAAATGAGGGGATCCTGGATCCCAAGGTCCTGCGGGTGGACACCAACACCCTGCTCTATCAGGTCCCCGGCGGCATGCTGTCCAACCTGATCTCCCAGCTCAAGCAGGCTGGGAAGGAGGACAAGTACTATGACGTGCTGGCGGAGATCCCCCGCGTCCGCAAGGATTTCGGCTATCCCCCGCTGGTGACTCCCACCAGCCAGATCGTAGGCACCCAGGCGGTGATGAACGTCATCGTGGGCAAGTACAAGACCTTCCCCAAGGAGTCCAAGGGACTGCTGCGGGGCGAGTACGGCGCGCTGCCCGGCGAGGTGAACCCGGAGGTCCGGGCGCTGGCGGGCATCGACCCGGAGGCGGTCATCACCTGCCGTCCGGCGGACAACATCGCCCCGGAGCTGGAAACCTACAAAGAGCAGTTCAAGGACATCGCCAAGTCTGAGGAGGACGTGCTGTCTCTGGCCCTGTTCCCCCAGGTGGCCCCCAAGTTCTTAGCCTGGCGGGACGGTCCTCACGAGGCCCCGGCCCAGCCAGCCGAAGCACCCAAGGCCCCTCCCGCCGGCCCCAACGCCGTCCGGGAGCTGTTCGTGGAGTACAAATTTTAATCTTTCCCCACCGTCCCGGGCCTTTTAAAAAGGTCCGGGACGTTTTTTCCGGCGCTCCGAAATGCGGAGGGACGGTTTGTTTTTCATAGAAAAACGCTCTGCCCCGCAACTGTTTTTTATCCGGGTGCATCAGCGCTTCTTATAGTAAATATTTGATTTTCATTCTTTTCTTGTAAAAAAAACCATTCTATAATAACCCGGTCAAAAAAAGCAATCGTATGCCGTGCGGAGCTTCCGCACGTAATTTGGGAGGCAATTCAAATGGCAAACTGCGCAATCGTAGGGATCAACTGGGGCGACGAAGGCAAGGGCCGCATGGTGGATTATCTCACCAACCACTTTGACGTAGTGGTGCGGTATCAGGGCGGCGGCAACGCCGGACATACCGTGGTGAATGACAGGGGCACCTTCGCCCTCCACCTGCTGCCCTCCGGCATTTTCCGGGAAGGTGTGGTGAACATTCTGGGCAACGGCGTGGCGCTGGACTGTGAAAACCTGCTGGCGGAGATGAACACCCTCCGGGCCGCCGGGGTGTCCATTACCCCGGAGAATCTGAAGATCAGCGACCGGGCCTCCCTCCTGCTGCCCTGGCACCGGGAGCTGGACGGTCTGGAGGAAGCTCGGCTGGCCGACAAGAAGTACGGCTCCACCAAGCAGGGCATCGCCCCCTTCTATTCCGACAAGTACCAGAAAAAGACGGTGATGGCCGGAGAGCTGCTCCACCCCCAGCATTTGAAGGAGCATCTGGCGGATCTGCTGGAATGGAAGAATCTGACCCTCCAGAAGGTCTACGGTGCCAAGGGCTACACGCTGGACGAGCTGTTAGCTTTGGTAGACAAGTACTGTGAAGCAGTTAAGCCTTACATTTCAAATACCACCGCGTTCCTGCGGGACGCCCAGAAAGCGGGCAAATCCATCCTCTTTGAGGCCCAGCTGGGCGCGCTCCGAGATCTGGATTACGGCATCTACCCCTACACCACCTCCTCCAACGCTGTGGCGGCCTATGCGCCGGTCGGCTCCGGTCTGCCCACCGCCAAGCTGGACGATGTGGTCGGCGTGGTAAAGGCCTATTCCTCCTGCGTGGGCGAAGGCCCCTTTGTGTGCGAATGGTTCGGGGAGGACGCCCAGAAGCTCCGGGACGCCGGCGCAGAGTACGGCGCCAAGACCGGGCGGCCCCGCCGGGTAGGCCCTATTGATCTGGTGGCCACCCGCTACGGCGTGGAGATCCAGGGGGCTACCACCATCGCCCTCACCAAGCTGGACATTCTCAGCTATATGGACAAGATCCCCGTCTGCGCCCACTATGAGCTGGACGGCCAGCAGACCGACGAATTCCCCTTCCCCGTCTGCCTTCAGGACGCCAAGCCCGTCATCGAGTACGTGGACGGCTGGAAGTGCGACATCTCCAAGGTCCGCCGCTGGGACGAGCTGCCGGAAAATGCCCGGAACTACGTGGAGTATGTGGAGCGGGCCATCGGCTGTCACATCGGCTATGTGTCCGTAGGCGCGGAGCGGGACAGCCTCATCATCCGCTGACCCATCAAATCTGGACAGAACGTCCCGCTTCCTGTAAACTATTGGAAAAACGCTGGAAGGAGCCTTTATGAGCAAGGATATTTACGAATCCCCCCTGTCCTCCCGCTACGCCTCCCCCTATATGCTGCACCTGTTCTCTCCGGACATGCGGTTCCAGACCTGGCGGCGGCTGTGGGTGGAGCTGGCCCGGGCGGAGCACGAACTGGGTCTGCCCATCACCGCAGAGCAGGTGGCGGAGCTGGAAGCCCACGTCACCGACATCGACTACGCTGCCGCAGAGCAGCGGGAAAAGGAAGTCCGCCATGACGTGATGGCCCATGTCTACGCCTACGGTCTGGCGGCCCCCTCCGCGGCGGGGATCATCCATCTGGGCGCTACCAGCTGCTATGTGACGGACAACGCCGACCTGATCCTCTACCGGGACGGTCTGCGGTATCTGCGGGAGCAGATCTTATCCGTTCTGGTGAATCTGGCGGCCTTTGCCCGGCAGTACGCCGCCACGCCCACTCTGGGCTACACCCACTATCAGCCCGCCCAGCCGGTGACGGTGGGCAAGCGGGCGGCATTGTGGATGCAGGATTTCCGCTCCGATCTGGAAGAACTGGATCACGTGCTGGCCACCCTGCGCTTCTTGGGCTGCCGGGGCACCACCGGCACTGAGGCCAGCTTCATGGATCTCTTTGAGGGCGACGGGGCGAAAATCGACGAGATGAACCGCCGGATCGCCGCCGCCTTCGGCTTTGAGCGCTGCTTCTCCGTCTGCGGCCAGACCTATCCCCGGAAAACCGACAGCCGGATTCTGAATGTACTGTCCTCCATCGCCCAGAGCGCCTACCGCATGGCCAATGACCTCCGGCTCCTGCAGCATGACCGTCAGGTGGAGGAGCCTTTCGAGAAGAATCAGATCGGCTCCAGCGCCATGGCCTACAAGCGGAACCCCATGCGTTCCGAGCGGATCTGTTCCCTCAGCCGCTATCTGATGGCCGACGCCGCCAACGCCCCCATGACCGCCTCCGTTCAGTGGCTGGAACGGACGCTGGACGACTCCGCCAACCGCCGCATTTCCCTGCCGGAGGGCTTCCTCTGCGCCGATGCGGTGCTGCGGCTGTGCCAGAACGTCACCAACGGGCTGCATGTCAACGAGAAGATCGTGGACCGGACCATCCGGGAATATCTGCCCTTCCTGGCCACAGAGAATATCATGATGGAGGCGGTGAAACGGGGCGGTAACCGCCAGGAGCTGCACGAAAAGATCCGCCAGCACTCCATGGCCGCCACCGCCCGGATGAAGGAGGGCGAATCCTGCGATCTGCTGGACCGTCTGGCCGCAGACCCGGCCTTTGGCATGACCCGTGCGGAGCTGGACGCCGTGATGGAGCCGTCCCTGTACATCGGCCGCTGCAAAGAGCAGGTGGAGCGCCTGCTGGCGGAGTATGCCCCCCTGCTGGCGGACGCTCAGACCGCCGACGGCGCCATCAGCCTGTAAATACTGAGGTATCAAGCTTCATGCATGAGTACCGCACCGCGAAAATGCGCAAATGTCAGTGCACGAAGTTGTTGTGCACCATTTCCGGTTGCCCCACAGGGGCGAGAAAATGGCACATTTCTGATTTTACATAGCAAAAAACGGCGTTCCTATTCTTCCAGCTCGGAAGTTAGGAACGCCGCTTTTGGTTCGGTCTATATTTTGTTTTTCGCTGTGCCTGTCAGGGCCTCACGCTTTGATTCAGCTGATCGACAAACGGCTGCGGACCAGCTGATAGAGATACTCCACGCCGTATTTCAGCGCATCCTCATCCATCAGGTAGCGGCAGTTGTGATGGGGGAAGGTAATACCCTTTTCCTCACTGCGGGCTCCCAGCTCCACAAAAAAGCCAGGGCAGTTTTCCTGCAGAGCGGAGAAATCCTCACCGGGCATCAGGGGATCGATCTCCAGCACAGCGCTTTCGCCGAAATGCTCCTCAATGACCTTGCGGCTGGAAGCCGTCAGGGCCTTGTCATTCATCACGGAGGCATAGCCCAGGGTGAACTTGAAATCGCAGTCCGCACCGTGAGCCGCGCAGATGCCGCGGGCAAGCTCCTCCATCAGTTTAGGGAGCCGCTCCCGGGTCTCCTTGCTGAAGGTTCGGGTGGAACCAGTGATGGCCACCTCACCGGGGATGATATTATACGCCTCTCCGGCATGGATCATGCACACGGACACCACGGCAGGCTCCACCGCCTGGATACGCCGGGAAACCAGGGTCTGCAAGGCTCCCACGATCTCACCGGCGATGACGATGGGGTCCACACAGGTCTCCGGGAACGCGGAGTGACCGCCCTTGCCGATGACCCGGATATCGAAACGGTCCGTGGCGCTGGTGAGGGCCCCGGGCCGGACACCGAAGGTGCCCGTAGGGAAGTTGGAGCTCAGGTGCATGCCGTACAGCTCGTCTACCCCCTTCATCACGCCGGCCTTCAGCATTTCCACCGCGCCGCCGGGAGGCAGCTCCTCCGCATGCTGGAACAGGAACCGCACCTCGCCCTTGAGGCTGGTCCGCTCCGCCGCAAGCAGCTTAGCCGCCGCAAGCTGCATGGCCGCATGGCCATCGTGGCCGCAGGCATGCATGACACCGGGCACTGTGGAGGCATAGGGCAGCCCAGTCTCCTCCTGAATGGGAAGCGCGTCAATATCCGCCCGCAGGGCCAGTACCGGACCGGGCTGGACCCCCTTCAGCACCGCTACCACGCCTGTTTTTGTGGGAAATTCCAACGTCAGACCCGGGATCTTTTTCAGTTCCTCCGTCAGGTAAGCCGTTGTATGGACCTCCTGAAAGGAGAGCTCCGGATTCTGATGCATGTGGCGCCGCCAGGCGATTATATCAGGCTCAAGCGCCAGGACCTCTTCTGAAATCATATTTATTACTCCTATTCTCAAGGGGTGTTTCAATCGTTCAACTTGTATGAAACAACCGCAATTCCCGTTTAAAATTATGGTATGGTATGACCTTGACTTTTTTCCCTAGAAAGATATCATTAAAATGTCTTATTTTTGACATACGAAACGGAGGGGACACCGCTATGCTGAAAGATATCACCGAAGCTATGCTGGGCAGACGCCCCTTTGACCTGGTAATCCGCAATGTGCAGATCGTCAATGTGTTCAGCGTCTCTATTGTAAGCGGATCTATCGGCATTGTCAACGGTCATATCGCCGGGGTTTTTGGCCCGGAAGAAGCGCTGGACAGCCGCCGGAGCATTGATGGCGGCAACGCTTATGCCCTGCCTGGCTTCGTGGATTCTCACATGCATCTGGAGAGCAGTATGCTGACGCCGGAGCATTTTGCCCGGGTGGCCCTCTCCTGCGGCACCACCACGGTGTGCGCCGACCCCCACGAGATCGCCAACGTGCTGGGCATCGAGGGAGTCCGGGGCCTGGCGGACGCCTGCCGGGACCTGCCCCTGCGGGTGCTCCTCACCGCCCCCTCCACCGTTCCCTCCGCCCCCGGTCTGGAGGATTCCGGTTTTGATGTTGGCCCCGCTGAGATGGAGGCCCTGCTGGATATTCCCGGCGTGGCTGGATTGGGCGAGGTCATGGATTTCAACGCCGTCGCCGCCGGGGATGAGCGGATGCTCTCCGTCATTGAAGCTGCCGCCAACCACGGCGTTTTTCTGGATGGCCATGTCTCCGCCCTCACCGGCCGCCGCTTGCAGACTTTCCGGGCCATGGGCATCGACAGCGACCACACCGTTCCCTCTGCTGAAAAGCTCCGGGAGGAGCTGGCTCTGGGCTTCACGGTGCAGGTACAGGAATGCATGCTGAACCGGGAAATCGTCCAGGCCATGAATGATGCACCGGTGCAGGACCGCATCTGCCTGGTAACGGACGATGTTCCCCTCCCCCGGCTGATGCGTCAGGGGCATTTGAACTTTGTGGTGGAACGGGCCATTGAGCTGGGTCTTGACCCCATCCGGGCCATCCGGTATGCCACCATCAACCCTGCCGTCCGGCTGCGGCTGTATCACACAGGCGGCATCGCCCCCGGCATGGAGGCTGATATGCAGCTGGTGCAGGATCTGCGCCATCCCAGACCGGAACTGGTGCTCCGGGCCGGAGAAATCGTCTGGGACCATGGCAGCTATCTGCCCCATACCACCCCTTACCAGATCCCGGACCATCTGCGGAGCTCTGTTCATCTCCGTCCCGTGACGGAAGCGGACTTTGCCGTCAAGGTGCCGGTACGCCCCGGCTTCTCCGGCGGCATCGCCGTGGTGAATCTGATCGGTCAGGATGGTGCCTCCATTCGCACCCAGCGGGTCCGGAAGACCCTGCCCCTGGCAGATGAAAGAGACGGCTTTGCCTGTCTGAAAACAGCTCCTTACTTAAAAATGGCAGTATTCAACCGCTATGGCCGGGACCAGCACGGCATCGGCCTGCTGACCGGCATGGACGGTGTCACCGGTGCCGCCGCACTGACCTACGGCCACGACTGCCACAACCTGACGGTCTATGGCGGTAATGACGCTGATATGGCTCTGGCGGCCAACACCCTCCGGGAATCCCAGGGTGGGCTCTGCACCGTGGAAAACGGCAAGGTACTGACCCTCATCCCGCTGCCTCTGGCGGGACTGATGTGCGACCAGTCTCCGGAAGCGCTGCTGGCGCAGATGGAGCAGTTCCTGGCGGACTGCCGCCGCATGGGCTTCACCCACAAAAATTTGCTGACATTCTTTACCCTTATGCCGCTGGCGGTTTCGCCGGAGCTGAAATGCACGGACCGGGGTCTGGTGGATGCGCTGCACAAGCGGCTTCTGCCCTTGATTGAAGAGATAAAGGAGATAAGTTCGGATGGAACGTAAACACCGGGCACTGCTGCTGGCGCTGCCTACCGTATTGACCCTGCTGTTTTTCTTTGTGGCGCCCATGGTCTACATTCTGGTCCACACCCTGCATGAAAACGGTTTTTCCGATTTTGTGGATTTCTTCGGAGACCCCTTTTACCGCAACATCCTCTGGGTCACCCTCCGGGTGTCCCTGGTGTCCACCGCCATCTCCCTGGTGCTGGGCTATCCTACGGCCTTCTACATGGCCCGGACCAAGTCCCGTATGAAGCAGGTCATGATGATTGTGATCCTGTTTCCCTTTTTGGTCAGCGCCGTGGTTCGTTCCTACGGCTGGATGGTCATTCTGGGCACCAACGGCCTTTTGAACCAGCTGCTCCAGACCCTGGGCCTCATCTCCGCCCCTTTGAAAATTCTGAACACGGAGACGGCGGTCATCATCGGCATGATTCACCTGCTGGTGCCCTATATGGTCCTCTCCCTGGTGGGCGTGCTCCAGAGCATTGACCCTAACGTGGAGTACGCGGCCTACAGCTTGGGTGCCTCTCCTCTGCAGACCTTTTCCAAGGTGGTGTTCCCTCTGAGCCTGCCGGGCATCATCTCCGGCTGCGTGCTGGTGTTCACCATGAGCATGACCTCTTACGTGACCTCCAAACTGCTGGGCGGCTCCAAGTTCCGGATGATGGCCACCATGGTGGTCCAGGAGATCAATGTGAATTTCGACTGGGGTGCGGCCTCCGCCATCAGCTATATTCTGCTGGCAGTGATCCTGCTGGTGCAGATCGCGGTGGTGCTGTGCACCTCCGGATATATGAAACGTATGGGAGGAGGAAAGTGATATGCGCGAAAAAGATGTGAATCTGCCCTGCCGGATCTTTGCCATTCTGGTGATGCTGTTCCTGCTGGCGCCTCTGGTGGTGATCGTCATCGCCTCCTTCACGCCCACAGCCCTCATCACCTTCCCGCCTCAGGGCTTCTCCCTGAAATGGTACGCCAATATTTTCGGTTCCTCCACCCACTTTATGGATGGTCTGTTGAACAGCCTGAAAATCGGTATTCTGGCCACAGCGGCGGATATTCTGCTGGGCGTCACGGCGGCCCTATCCGTCTGCCGGTACAGCTTTAAGGGCAAGGACGCTCTGCTGAACTACTACACCTCTCCCATGTATGTGCCCAGTGTGGCCTTCGCCTTTGTTTTGCTGCAGGTCTACAGCCAGATCGGCGGTGTGTCCGGTATGCTGCGCATTTTCATCGGTCACCTCATTATCATTCTGCCCTACATCGTGCGGAACACGGTGTCTGTACTCCATGTGTTCAACTGGACGCTGGAGGATGCGGCTACCTCCATGGGAGCCACGCCCATCCAGGTGTTCTTCAAGATCACCATTCCCTTGGCCCGGCCCGGCATCATGGCCGGTGCGCTGCTGGCTTTTTTGTATTCCTTTGACGAGGTGGCCCTGAGCAGCCTGCTCTCCACCCCGAGGTTCATCACCCTGCCCATCCGCATCATGAACTATATGGAGCTGACCTTCGACCCCACTCTGGCCGCCATCTCCACACTGCTGATCCTGGCATCTCTGGTTCTGATCGTACTGATGGAGAAGTTTGTAGGGTTGGACATGTTTGTTAAGTGAGAACGGAAAGGTGTAAACTATGGCTACTTTGGAATTACAGGGACTGACCAAGCGATTCGGCGAGTTCACTGCGGTGGATTCCATGAACCTGAAGGCTGCCGAGGGCGAGATGATCGCCCTGCTGGGCGGCAGCGGCTGCGGCAAGACCACCACACTGCGCATGATCGCCGGCTTTACTGAACCCACCGCCGGACAGATCCTGGTGGACGGCGAAAACGTTTCCACTATCCCCCCCTACCGCCGCAACATCGGCATTTTCTTCCAGAATTACGCGCTGTTCCCCCACATGACGGTTTTTGAAAACGTGGCCTTTGGTCTGAAGCTCCAGAAGCTGCCCAAAAACGAGATCCGTGAGCGGGTGGAGCACATGCTCGCTCTGGTAAAGCTTACCGGCATGGACAAGCGTTATCCCCGGCAGCTCTCCGGCGGTCAACAGCAGCGGGTGGCCTTGGCCCGGGCTCTGGTGACCCGTCCCTCCATTCTGCTGCTGGATGAGCCCCTCTCCAACCTGGACGCCAAGCTCCGGGTAGAGATGCAGGTGGAGATCAAGCGCATCCAGAAGGAGCTGGGCATCACCACCATCATCGTGACCCACGATCATGAGGAGGCCGTCTCCTTGGCAGACCGGGTCATCGTTATGAACGCCGGACACATTCTGCAGATCGGCAAGCCCCAGGAGGTCTTTGACAGGCCCGCCTCTCCCTTTATTGCAGACTTTATGGGCTTTTCCACCTTTCTCCACGGCACGGCCGCCGGAACGGAAGGGGAGATGCGCCTGATCCGCTGCGGTGCTCACACGCTCCAGGTCCCGGCAGAGGCCGCCCAGGAGCTGACTGAGGGCGACGCATGCATTCTGGCCATCCGCTCCGAGAATATCCAGACTGCGGAACAGGAGGGGGCAAACACCGTCCGGGGCACCGTCAAAAGTGCCACCTACAAGGGTCATACCACCCGGCTGGAGGTCTCCGGCTGTTTTGAGGAAATGGTATACCCCGCTATCCACGAATATGCGGACGTGCAGGAGGGCAGTGAAGTTCTGCTTCACTTCCCCGCCCAGCATTTCTGTGTATATAAAGACATCAAATAAAATCTGGAGGATGTAAACAAAATGAAAAGCAAGCGCATTTTTACACTGATGCTGGCTCTGGTCATGACCCTGAGCCTGGCCGCCTGCGGCGGCAGCAAGCAGGAGGAAGCTCCCGCCGATAACGCCGGAAACGGCGAAGCAGCTGGCGATACTCAGGATTTCGGCGGCGCTGAGCTGGTTGTTGCTACCTGGGGCTGGGCCGAGGCCGGTCTCAAGACCCTGGCCGCCGACTTTGAGTCCAAGTACAACTGCACCATCGTGGTGGACCCCACCAGCGGCAACGGCGACCGTCTCAACAAGCTGATGGCTGAGCAGAACGATCCCACCGCCGATGTGGCCCTGCTGACCAAGAGCTTTGCCCAGACCGGCAATGAGGCGGGCCTGTTTGAGAAGATCGACACCAACATCGTCACCAGCATCGGCGATCTGTATGACATCGCTGTCAACGCCGACGGCTACGGCCCCTGCTACTCCCTGTGCCGCTACGGCATCATGTACAATGCCGACGCTCTGGAGAAGGCCGGTCTGCCCGCCCCCACCTCCTACGAGGGTCTGTTTGATGACCAGTATGCGCACATGGTGGCTCTGCCCGACATGACCTCCACCGCCGGCCCCTACATGCTGGTGGCTATGGCCGAGGCCATGGGCGGCAGCCAGGAGGATGTGACCCCCGCCATGGAGCTGATGCAGGAGAAGAAGGACAACATCGATCTGTGGTATTCCACCTCTTCCGACGTTGTCAACGCCTTCACCACCGGTGAGGCCAACATCGCCGTGTTCATGGACATCAATATGCCCAGCCTGACCGACAGCGGCCTGAACATGGTCTGGGTGGACGCCGCCGAGGGCTCCTTCTCCGCTCCCGCCACCGCCAACGTGGTGAAGAACTGCAAGAACCCTGAGCTGGCCCAGCTGTTTGTGGAATACCTCATCAGCAAGGACACCCAGGACAAGATCGCTGAGGTCATGAACGAGGCCCCCGTGAACAAGAACGCCACCATGGACGATTCTCTGAAGACCTATCTGGCCTTCGGCGACGAATCCATGAACGCCCTGAAGGAATTTGACGAGGCCTACATCACCGCCAACAAGGAAGCCTGGATCGATACCTTCCAGCGCACTGTTGCCGTTCAGTAATTTCCCAGACCATACAAAAACGGAGGAGACGCCCCGGCGTTTCCTCCGTTTTTTAAACAACTGACAAGGAGAAAAGCCTGCCATGAAGCTGACTGTCTTATCGGAAAACGCCGTTCTGTACCCCGGCCTTGAGGGGGAATTCGGCCTGTCCGTCTACCTGGAGGAAGGAGATACCCGCCTGCTGTTCGACGCCGGGGAGCGGGACGCCTGCCTGCGGAACGCGGAGAAGCTGGGTATTGACCTCCGGCGGGTCACTGCCGTGGCGTTCAGTCACAACCACCGGGATCACTGCGGTGGTTTTCTGCGCCTGGCGGAGCTCCTTCCGCCGGACGTACCCATTTACGCCCATAGCGGCTTTTTCATCCGGAAGTGGTGGGATCACCGGTGCGACCCGCCTCAGCAGGAAACCTATTCCCAGACGCTGGAGTTGGTAGGCCCGCCCATGGAGGCATCCTGGTTCTTCCAGCAGGGGCTGACCGGCTTCCGCTGTCTGGCAGATGACTGTATACAGATCGCTCCGCATGTGTATCTCCTGGGGAATTTCCCCGTCCCCGGACCAGAGGAAGCGGTCCATCCCTCCTCCGTGATGGAGGGGCCGGACGGCCGCCTGGTGCTGGATACCTTCCCGGAGGAGCAGGTCTGTGTGGTGGATACCCCAGCAGGGCTGGTGGTGCTCACCGGCTGCGCCCACAACGGCATCCGTAGCATTCTCTCCACGGTGGAACGGCGCTTCCCGGAGCGGCCCATCCACGCCATTTTCGGCGGTACCCACCTGGTACCCCCGGACCCGGAACGCATTGCCCGGACGGCAGACTATTTCCGGCACAGCTCCATCACCTGTGCCGGTGTCTGTCACTGCACCGGCCCCATGGGTCTGGAAGCCTTTGCCCAAACAGTGCCCGCCTATCTGCCTACCGGCGCAGGCTTGGTATGGCAGACGCCCTCTTTCGCAAGGACATCCGCAGGCAGAAAAGAGAGTTGACCGCCATACGGAAAGCCCGCAAACCCAGAAATAAACCCCCCGGATACCTTATCCTCCCTGTCAGGGGAGCAAGGTATCCGGGGGTTTTATCTATTACGGAATCGGGCAGTCCTGCCCCGCTGTGCGGTTTTTCCCCGGATCATTCCCGCAAGGTAGGTGCGCTGTCAGATAAGCGCACATCCCGGGCAGAAACTCGTGGTGCTTCGGCAGAGGCCGTGCACCGGAGCGCAGCCGTCCGATGCGGGAGGGATTCATGCTGATCTCCCGTCCCAGCTGGCTGTTGGAAAGTTCCGCAATATTCATCAGTGCGTCAAATCGTTCGACAAACATGGTGATCTCTCCGCTTTTTTCTCCATTATATGACAGCTATCCGCACGAGCCAACAATTTTGGCACGGTTTGTGCCGAAAATCTGGCATGGTCATTCGAGCGCGTTCGCTTGTTTTTTTCCTCTTTCAGCCCGTATCCTATATAGGTAAGGAGGCACCCCCCGGTTCCGCAGCGGATCATCAATTTCTTAACAAGCTCACTTAGCGCAAACTCTGTCTGTCAACTCTGCAAACGCCTTGTTTTTCATGTTCGCGCATGGTAAAATATACAAATAGCCAGTCCCCCCCCCCGCATTTATTTTACATTTTGACGGATTTTGGCCATCACTGCCAAACAATTCACTTCCGCTTCAAGGGCGGCAGCACCGCTGCGGTATAAATTCAGCCGGGACAAACCCATGGCTGAACTTCTTCTATATTCCTACATTTAAGGGAGGAAAGAAACTTATGAAACGAAGGATTTTGTCATCCCTGATGGCACTTGTGTTGTGTCTCACACTCCTTCCGGCAGCGGCCTATGCCGCCGGGGGCACGGCGGTCTATGTCAGCAGCAGCGGCAATGATGGGACCGGTGACGGCTCGGCGGACAAGCCCTTCGCCACGCTGGCCAAGGCGGTCGAAGCGGCGGAGAACGGCGCGACGGTCTACGTCATGAGCGACCTGACCATGACGGCGCCGCCCGTTTTTACAGCAAGTCGCTGACGATCACCAGCGGCGAGGGCGGCCCTTACACTGTTACGCGCGACAATAGCTTTACCACGCAGAGCGACCACGCCCGAAGCTGGTACAACCCCGCCATGATCGAGGTGCAGACGCACACCGGCGGTGAGGGCGCCGGTCTGACCCTGACGAACATCATCTTTGATGATGCCAGAAAGCATGAGGGCACAGTATTTGCCCAGGCAAGCAGCGGGAAAAGCGAGGGAGACGAAAGCAACAAGATTTATGTTCAGGACGCCATCATCGCCTCCAACGCCACCGTTCCCAGCACGATCACGCTGGGTGAGGGCGCGGTGCTGCAAAACTTCGGCGGTATGTCTGCTGTACGGGTGACAGATCAGGCCAAACTGGTCATGAAATCCGGCAGCGTGATTAAGGATGCTTCGTCGATCACACGAAGCAAAGGCGATGCAGGCTCCGTCGGCCCCGCCGGCGCGGTCTGGCTGCAAGGTGGCAGCTTCGAGATGAAAGCCGGTGCTGCGATCCAAAACATCAACGGCCGCGCGGTCTATGCGGACGGCGGCAGCGTAAGCGTCGGCGGCACGATCAGCGGCATCACCGACAATACCGATATTTGGCAGAGCAGGAACGGCTGCGCTATTCACCTGCGCGGTGAGAATGCCAGTGCGGTCCTGACCTCTACCGCTGTGGTCGAAAATATCTTCGGCAGCGACAGCATGAACAGCAGCGCGATCTATGTGACCGGTGCGGACAATCATTTCCTTACGGAAAAGGGTTCCACGATCAGGAAGCTAACGCAGACGATTGGTGTTAACTGTGTTTCCAATAAGAACACCAAACTCAACGGTGAAATTACCGAAGTAAGCGGTGCCATCCCACTCCGTTTGGACACCGCCGACGTTGTTCTTGGTAAAGATGGCATCATCCACAAGAATGAGCTTGCTTCTCACGGGGCGGCCTACGTTCATAACAGTTCAAATCTAACCATTTATGGCAAGATCAATGACAATCACTCTTCTTCCGGCTTAAATGCCGCGGCACTTTATATTGTCGTCAACGGCGGTGATTCCCATGCGACGCTGGAGCCGGGCGGTGAGATCTGCAACAATACCAACAAGGGCAACAAATACGGCGCGGCCGTGGAATTGCAGCAGGGCAGCTGCTCTTTCACCATGAACGGCGGCACGATCAGCGGAAACAGCGGTCCATGCGGCGCGGTACAAGTGCACAAGGGCAGCGCCAAGTTCATAATGAACGGCGGCGAGGTGACGGGCAATACCTCCAAAACAGGCAAAGAGGCCGGAATTTATGTTGAGTACGAAACGCCGACCGTGGAGTTGAACGCGGGCAAGGCGCAAAGCGTCACGCTTGCAGCAAATGTATCTGCCTTACCAAGCAAAGGCCATATTTACATTTCCGACCGCTTTGATTTGGAGAGCGGCCTTGTGACCATGACACAGGACACCAAGACCGTCACCCCTGCGGCGGACAGCCTGAACATCAAGCTGGGCAATGCCAGCGCCGACAGCAAGGCGGCCTTGAAAACCGCTTCCAACGGCAACGGTTGGGCTGATCCTTTCGCCACCTTCTGGGTCCAGCGGAACGGCGCTGCCGAGCTGATGATTGACGGACTGACGCTTGACTCTGCTCTTCCTCAAATCGTTTATGCGCTGGTACAGGAGACCGGTGCGGACGGTAAACCGGTGTCCGGCGCGGAGGTCAGGGTATACAGCACAAAAATTACTGACGACGGCATCCGTCTGACACTTCCCAACGGCTATACGAACGGCTGCGCGGTGGCGCTGGCACAGCCTACTAAATACTTCGGCAAGGTGGTTATCACCACCACGAAGCCGGAATTAAAGGAAACCGCGGACCTGTCCGGCGGCGCTTATGAGGTTCCCTATACCGCGACCTACACCATGTCGGACAGCCTGCTCAGTATGCTGCAGCACGCTCTGTACGGTGTGCCGATGACCTTTGTGGTGGAGCTGGACAGCCGTCTCACGGCGAAAAAGGACGCTGCTGCCGACAAGTTCCTCTACACCTTTGACGGCGACGGCGTGCTCAACGTCGATGAGAGTCAGATTACGGTGAGCGCCGACGGACATATGATCAGGGTTGTCTGCACACCTGTGGACAACTGGCAAAAAGCACTGGAAGGCAAAACTTCGGTTGTTATGAAGCTGGACGGCACCGGCGTACTGGCGGCAACGGGTTTCGACGCCGGTAAATATCTGAACACCACGGGCCATATCGAGGGCACGATCGGTTCGCTCCCCATTATGATCCCCGCCAATGTCTGCCGGACCAAGATGACCGCCCAGACCTACACCGTGACCTACGATGGAAACAGCGCTGACTCCGGCAAGACCACCGACACAAACACCTACACTCCCGGCACAATGGCCACAGTAAAGGAAAATGGCTATACACGTGACGACTACACCTTCACCGGCTGGAACACGAAGGCGGACGGCAGCGGTAAATCCTACGCGGAAGGCGCCTCCATCAAGATGCTCAGTAATGTCGTTCTCTATGCGCAGTGGACGCGCAACAGCAGTCACGACAACGATGACGACAAGTACTTCTTCGCCATTCAGAAGGTGGATGCACAGGACGGCCACGCCCTGAACGACGCGAAGTTCGAGCTGTATCAGCTGGACAGCCGGGGCAACAAGCTGGCAGCGTTCCGGAAGACCACGTCCCGTTGGGGCACGGAGAGCGGCATCGCCCTGTTCAGCGTGTCCGCCACGCAAACCCGCGACGGCGGCAGCACCTGGTATTACCGGGAAATCACCGCCCCAGAGGGCTACGCACTGGACACAAAGGAATATGAAATTTCCGCAAGGGATTTCTATCACAATGACCAGAGCAAGGCGGTGGCCAAAGCCGAAACCGTGCGGAACTACCGCGGCACCACCCCCGACCTGCTGAATGACAGCGACCACTTCGCCTATGTCATCGGCTACATGGACGGCAACGTCCGGCCCTACGGCCTGATCTCCCGGGCGGAGACCACCACCATTTTCTTCCGCCTGCTGAAGGACTCCGTCCGTGATGCCAACCTGCTGACCGGCTGCACCTACACCGACGTACCGGACGGTCACTGGGCCAACACCGCCATCTCCACCATGACGGGACTGGACATTGTCCGGGGCTATGATGCCGCAGCCTTCGGCCCCGGAGATCCCATCACCCGGGCCCAGTTTGCCGCTATCTGCGCTCGGTTCGACACCGGCAAGAGCAACGGCAGCCGCACCTTCTCCGACATCGAGGGCCATTGGGCCAAGGCGTATATCGAGCGGGCGGCAGAGTTGGGCTGGATCAGCGGCTTCCAGGACGGCACCTTCCGCCCTGACGCCTATATCACCCGCGCCCAGGCCGTGACCATGATCAACCGGATGCTGAATCGGGTCCCGGAGGACCCCAGCGATCTGCTGCCCGGCATGAACGTCTGGCCGGATTGCGGCCCCGGCGATTGGTTCTATCTGGCCATTCAGGAGGCTACCAACTCCCACGATTACAGGCGCAAGGCCGGCAGCTATGAGACCTGGACCGACCTCAATGCGAACCCGGACTGGACCCGGTACGAAAATTGATATTCTGTGAAACTTTTTTGAAAAATGACCGTCTATATCAATATAGACGGTCGTTTTCATTTTTTCAGATGGAGGTACTTCTTATGAAACGGATCTTCGCTCTTCTCCTTGCCGCGGTCAGTCTGATTTCCCTGACCGCCTGCGCGCAGCCCGAGGCCAAAACCGTCAGCAAATACCAGCTGGCCGCCCCACAGTATCCCCAAATGGCGCAGTACCCGGACGAAACCAAGTTCAGCAGACCCAACGGAGACTTTGACAGTGACGGTTTCAATCAGGTTTATGACGCATGGCAGGCAGACCGCAGAAAGCAGATGGAGCAGCCGGAGGGCTATACGGACGTGCTGGACGGCTACCTCCGCGCCGTCATCCCACAGTTTCTCACCGGCGGCAGCGGAGAGAACAAGGTCTGCTCCCCCATCAATCTCTACATGGCCCTCGCCATGCTGGCGGAGGTGACAGGCGGCGAGAGCCGGGAGCAGATCCTCGCCCTGCTGGGCAGCGGCGATGTGGACGCCCTCCGGGCCGAGGCCGCCGCTGTCTGGAACGCTAACTACTGCGACGATGGCGCGGTGACCAGTATTCTGGCCGACTCCCTGTGGCTCAATGACAAGATCAGCTTCCAGCAGGAAACCATGGACGCACTGGCAAGGTATTATTACGCCTCGTCCTTCCGGGGTGAAATGGGCTCCGCCGCCTTTGACAAGGCGCTTCAGGACTGGATCGACCAGCAGACCGGCGGGCTTCTGAAGGAGCAAGCCTCCGGCCTGACGATGGATCAGGAAACGATCCTCGCGCTGGCGTCCACCATCTATTTCCGGGCCAAGTGGGACGGCGAGTTCTCCAAGGCCAACACCGCGCCGGATACCTTCCACGCCGACAGCGGAGACATGACCTGTGACTTCATGCGCCAGTGCGGGACGAACACCTATTACTGGAGCGACCATTTCTCCGCGGTTTCCAAGCGGTTGGAGGGCAGCGGTGCCATGTGGCTCCTGCTGCCGGACGAGGGCGTTGCACCGGAGGCGCTGCTGGCTGACGAGCCGACGATGGACTTCCTACTCAGTGGCGGCGAGAGCGCGGAGAGCAAATACCTTATCGTCAACCTCGCTCTGCCGAAGTTCGACACGGCGTCGGATCTGGATCTGGCCGACAGCCTGAAGGCTCTGGGCATCACGGACGTCTTTGATCCGGCGGTCTCGGACTTTTCCCCCATGACTGACGATACGGCGGCTTATCTCTCCCAGGCCAAACACGCCGCCCGGGTGACCGTTGACGAGGAAGGCGTCACCGCCGCGGCCTATACCGTCATGATGATGTGCGGCACAGCCGCCCCGCCGGAGGAGGAAGTGGACTTTGTTCTGAACCGTCCCTTCGTGTTCGCCATCACCGGAACTGACGGCCTGCCCCTGTTCGTGGGCATCGTCCACCAGCCGCAGCCGTGATTGGAAGGCCTGCTTCACAGGCGGCAGATGCAAGGGCTCTTACCGTTTCCATATCGCGGGGTTTCAGACACGCAAAAGATCTCAAACGCAAGGGGCGGCATCTGCCGCCCCTTTTTCATGGTCAGAAACACTGTCCGCAAAGTGCTGGCCGCCCTTTGCTTTCACGTTTCATCCAAGAAACCAAAAATTTTTTGGTCAAAATCACCAGAGGCAATGTCCGTTTCTGACAGACAGCGAAAAAAGCTGTATTTTCTGAAATCAGCCAATTTGTCCGTGCATCAAACATATTTGATTACACTGTATGGT
>ENA-UERN01000624-UERN01000624.1-human-gut-metagenome-genome-assembly--contig:-NODE-624-length-39967-cov-4.044171_pt1 | contig 39967 bp, 31 predicted proteins | sample MGYA00242950_ERZ507950 | MGnify/ENA primary metagenome ERZ507950 (study PRJEB26167, sample SAMN06115515) | human gut metagenome | host: Homo sapiens | place: China:Ningxia | collected 2014-11-26...
GAGGTGAGTTTTCGCAAATAAGTTGATTTTTTTTGCCGAAAAGGGATTTTCCGGCGCTTCGCGCTATAAAACGAATTTGACGCCTTCGACCGCAGCCAGGTCGGCGGCGAGCGCCTCCATCATTTCCCGGGAAATCAGGGTGGCGGGAGCTTTGAAGGTCTGATAGCGTCCGCTGCTGGAATTCAGGCCGTTGTGCAGAAGCGGCGGCTGTTCGTATTGTTCCAGCACCGCGGCCAGAGCGGGGCGGGCGGCTTCGGCTTTTGCGGTTTCCACGATCACACGGAATTCCCAGTCGACGGGGAAACGGAGCTCTTGCTTCTGGGGATCAATCTGTTTTGCCATGATTTGAAATACTTTCAATACTGAATGTGAAAAACCGGCTCCGGGAAAAACGGAGCCGGTTGAAGCCTGAATCCTTTATTTGCCGCGCTCCTGCCAGTAGGGAGAGATTTCCCGGAGCTGGGCGATGATCGGCGGCAGCGCCTCGATCACCTTGTCGATCTCCGCGGCGGTGTTGAAGCGCGACAGGCTGAACCGGATCGTGCCGTGCGCGGCAGTATAGGGCAGCCCCATCGCCCGCAGCACGTGCGAAGGCTCCAGGCTTCCCGTGGTACAGGCTGAACCGCTCGACGCGCAGATGTTCAGCCGGTCGAGCAGCATCAGGATCGATTCGCCCTCGATATATTCGAAGCTGATCGAAGCGGTGTTCGGCAGGCGGTTCTCGATATCGCCGTTGATCCGCACATTCGGAATGCGTTCCAGCACTCCCTTCTCCAGCCGGTCGCGCAGCTCCGCGAGCTGGAGGCGTTCGACAGGCAGGTAAGTCTGCGCGAGTTCGCACGCCTTGCCGAGTCCGATGATCGAAGTGACATTTTCGGTTCCCGCCCGGCGGGAGCGCTCCTGGTGTCCGCCGAAGATCAGCGGCCGGAAGCGGAGGCCGCGCCGCACGAACAGCGCGCCGACTCCCTTCGGAGCATGTAATTTATGGCCGGAGATGCTCAGGAAATCGATGCCGAGCCCGTCCACGTCGATCTGCACCTTGCCCGCCGCCTGCACCGCATCGGTGTGGAACAACGCGCCCTTTTCATGGGCGAGGCCGACCAGTTCGGCGACCGGGAAGATCGTGCCGGTTTCGTTGTTGGCCCACATCACGGTCACGATCGCGGTGTTTTCATCGACCTCTTTCTTCATGAACTCCATGTCGAGCCGGCCGCGGCCGTCGACCGGCGCGTAGGCGACCTCGTAACCGCGCCGGGAAAGCTCCTTGCAGTACGCGAGGATGCCGGGATGCTCGACGCAGGTGGTCACGATCTTTTTGCGTTCCGGCTTCGCGTTCAGCGCGGCGTTGATCGCGGCATTGTCGCCCTCGGTCCCGCAACTGGTGAAGATGATTTCGGTCGCGATGCCGTCCTTGTCCCGGAACGAGGCTCCGAGCAGGTCCGCGACCCGGCAGCGCGCCTTCTCGATATCGGCCGCGACGCTGCCGCCGAAGCGGTGGATGCTGGAAGGATTGCCGTACCGTTCGCAGAAGAACGGCTGCATGGCGACGAAGACCTCCGCGTCGACGCGGGTGGTCGCATTATTATCCAGATAGATCACGTTATCCATAAGTGTTCACACTTTCCGTAAAAAATGGTTCATCCTATAAATAGACCATCTTTTTCCGAAAAGTCAACCGTTCCCGTATTGATAAATCGCCGGAATCCGGTAGATTAATACGATGTTGACAAACCGGCTTCCTTACAGGAACATTTCGGTTTCAATCAGGGAGTTTGGCGAATGAGCATCTATCTGGATCAGGCGGCGGCGGCGTATCCCGACCGCGAAGTATTGGATTTTTACCGTGCGGAGCTGGAACATTCCGGCGCAAATCAGGAAGCGGCACACCGGCTTGGCTATGAGCTGCGCCGCCGTCTTGACGCGGCCGCGCGCGAGCTTTCACAGGCCCTTGCGGACCGCGACGACTGCACGGTGATCTGGGGGACGAGCGGCACCGAAATCTTCAACCTGCTGGCCGACTCTCCGGCTGCAGCCGGGAAACGGGTGCTGACCAGCCGCCTCGAACACCCGGCGCTGCTCGCGGCGCTCCGGCGCAGCGCCGCCGAAGTGAAGTTCGCCCCGTGCGGAAAGGACGGGCGGCTGCTGCCGCCGGAGGATTCCGGCGCGGAGCTTGCGGCGTTCCATCAGGTGCAGAGCGAACTGGGCGTCCGGCAGGAACTCCGGCCGCTGCCGGGCGTGCCGCTTTTCGTCGATGCGATTCAGGCGGCGGGCAAACTGCCGCTGCCGCCGGAGTTCGATCTGGCGGCAGTTTCCGGGCATAAGTTCGGCGCTCCCGGCGGCGCGGCGCTGCTCGCACATCCCCGGTTTGCCGGGAAGGCGAAACTGGCGGAGTTCGCGCACCGCTACCGCCACGTCGAATACCGCTGCGGCCGCCCGGAACCGGCGCTGCTGCTGACGCTAGCTTTCGCCGCGACCCGGCGCCGGGCGGCGCGCGAAGCGACCCTGCGGCGGATTTCGGAACTGAATGCGGCGGCGCGGGAATTGCTGACCGGGTTGCCGCTGCCGGGCGGCGCGCGGAGCTTCTGCACGGTCCCGGCGGAAGCGGCGTCGCCGTTCATCCTGCACCTGACGCTACCCGGCGTGCAGTCGGGAGTCGTGGTCCGGATGCTGTCGGAGGAAGATGTGATGGTTGCCGCCGGGAGCGCCTGCGCCTCCGAAACCCGGACGCCGTCGGCGGCGCTGACCGCGCTCGGCTTCAGCCGGGAACAGGCGTATTCGGGGCTGCGGATCAGTTTCGGTTTCGACACCTCGCCGGAGGATGTGAAAAAAATGGCCGAAGCCCTGAAAACGGTGTTGAAAAATTACTGACGGGGCGCTATGTTACTCTCTTAATAGTATTGAAATATTGGAACCGAATGGCGGCGGCTGTACCGGCCATTCCCGAAACGGATCAAGGAATTGAAATCATGCTGAAAGAACTCTGTGTTGCCGCGCTGGTGCTCGCCGGCGCCGCTCCGGCTGTGATATTCGCCGATACTCCCCGGCAGATCGAGGTGGTTAAAAATACCCGGGACAACCCGACTCTCTATTTCAGCGGGGTGAAAAACGACCTCGGCGTCGGGCAAGAGGTCAACAATTTTCTGCGCGCCTGCGGCTGGTTCGACGTGGTGCCGGACCCGAAGGCGCAGTTCCAGCTGGCCGGTTCCCGCGACGGCGACCGCATCCGTTTCGACCTGACCCAGGGGGGGGCGCCGGTCGGGAGCTGGCAGGCCGGAGCCGCCGGCAGCGACCGCGCCATCGCCAAAAACGTGGTCAACGCGATTATCGAAAAGACCTTCAAAGACCTGAAAGTAAAAGGATTCTGCGCCTCCAGGATCGCGTTCTGCGCACAGACGGCTCCCGGCGTGCGCAATATCTATGTCTGCGACATCGACGGCGGCAATGTCGAACAGATCACCCGCTTCAACACGCTCTGCGTGGAGCCGTGCTGGTTCCCGGACGGGCGCTCGATCGGCTACTCCAAATACGGGCGCACCGGCATCGACGTGGTGCAGACCACTCTCAACCCGCGCCGCAGCCGGGTGCTCTCCGCTTTCCGCGGCATCAACGCGGGCGCGGCGATCAGCCCGGACGGGCGGCAGCTGGCGGTGATCCTGAGTCCCGATCACCAGGTCGACCTCTATGTGATGCCGGTCGGCTCCACCCGCCTGACCCGGCTGACCCGCAATATCGCGGTGGAAGCGTCGCCGTGCTGGAGCCCGGACGGCAGCCAGCTCGCCTACGTCAGCGACGAGACCGGTTCGCCCCGCATCTACACCGTGACCGTGCACGACGGTTCGGGGCGGAAGCGGCTGCCGGTGATTCCGGGAGGACGCGACGCGGTGACGCCGGACTGGTCGAAAGACGGCAAAATCGTCTACGCCACCAAAGTCAACGGCAACTACACCATCGCCGTCTACGATACCAAAACCGGCGAAAACAAACGCGCGACCGAGGCTCCCGGCAACTGGGAGTCTCCCGCCTGGGCGGCGGACAACCGGCAGGTGGTCTGCAAGCGCGCCGACGGCAGCGGCAAGTCCGCCCTTTATGTGGTCGATACCTGGACCGGGAAAACCCGGCTGCTGGTGGCCACCCCCTATAACCTTTCGATGCCGGTCTGGTCTCCCTGCGAGGAAAACTAGGTCCGGCCCACCGGAGAACTGTTCAATTGAGTACGCTTTCTGTACGGGAATATCTCGATTCCCTGACCATGTTCGGGATCAAGCCGGGGCTTGAAGCCACCGTCGAACTGATGAACCGCGCGGGCAATCCCGACCGCGACCTGAAATTCATCCACCTGGCCGGCACCAACGGCAAGGGATCGACCGGCGCGATGCTGGAATGCGCGCTGCGGTCGGCCGGATTCACCACCGGCTTTTACTCGTCGCCGCACCTGATCGACATCCGGGAACGGTTCCGGGTGAACGGGCGGGCGGTGCCGCAGGGGGATTTCGACGCCTACGCGGCCGAGCTGGCCGAGGCGGCGCGCCGGAATACCGGGAGGGATTTCCGCTTTACCTACTTCGAGTTCACCACTGTGCTGGCTGCGCTGATTTTCGCGCGCGCCGGAGTCGATGTGGTGATCTGGGAGACCGGCATGGGCGGCCGCCTCGATTCGACCAATGTGGTCAATCCGATCGCGACCGTGATCACCAATATCGCACTGGACCATCAGGCTTACCTCGGCGACACCATCGACAAAATCGCATGGGAAAAAGCCGGGATCATCAAGCCGGCGGTGCCGCTTTTCTACGGCGTGATGCCGGAGGAGGCGCGGCAGGTGCTGCTCGACCGCGCCCGGCAGCTCGGCGCGGCGCCGACCGGCCCCGGCCCGGAAACCGCGGGACGGCTCCACTATAAAACGGCGAATGGGATGACTGTGCAGGAGTTCGAATACGAGGGGCGCCGGGTCCGGCTGCCGCTGTTGGGCGCCATGCAGCGCCGGAATTTCCGCGTGGTCTATCCGGTGTTGAAATTCATGCAGTCCAGATACGGGCTCGACCTCGACCGGGCGCTGGACGGACTGGCGAATGTCCGCTGGCCGGCGCGGTGCCAGCAGCTCAACGAACGGCTGTTCGTGGACGGCGGGCATAACCCGGACGGACTGGCCGCACTGTGCGAAGCGTTGCAGGAGGCGGCTCCCGGCGAGAAGTTCCGTATTGTTTTCGCCGGATTCCGCGACAAGGATGTGGCGGGCAGCCTGAAGCTGATCGCCCCCGTCGCGGCGGAATTCGTCTTCGTGCCGCTGCATGAGGCGGACCGGCCATGCTACTCCGGCGAAGAGCTGTGCAAGCTGGCCGCGGAGTGCTGTTCCGTCCCCAGCCGCGCGGCGGAGAACGCGCTTCTGGCGGTCAACGATGCGCTGGCCGATTCGAAGTGCCGGGTGCTGGTGGCCGGTTCGCTCTATCTGGCCGGCGAAGTGCTCAGCGGCATGGCCGACCGGCGCAGCGTGCTGGACCTCGCTTGATTTCATCATCTTAATTTAAGGTTTTATAATGGCAGACAGTTCTGTAATTTCCGTAAACGGGATCGGGGTTTCGCAGCCGGAGGCGACGGCGGTATTTTTTCCGATGCGGGACCCGGTGGTGTTCCCGTTCGGATTGACGCCGCTGCTGGTGGACGGTGAGGACAAACTTGCGATTCTGCGTCGGGCGATGGCTTCCGACCGGCTGCTCGCGATCTTCCCGGAGATGCCCGACGACGAGGAACTCGGCACGCTTCCGGTCAAGGTTTCATTGAAGATCTTCACTTACGCCGAAAAACGCCGCTCCATGGTCGGTGTGCTGGCGCGGGTGGTCAAGGAACTGAAGTTCCCGGACGGTTCGGTCCGGATTGTGGTGCGCGGCGTGAAACGCATCTCCTTTTCCAAGCTGGAGCTGGCCGACGGCGTACCGGTGGCCCGTTTCCGGGGGATTCCGGAAAACCGCGAGGAGAATGAGAACGAGGAGGTGATCGCCCGCCAGAAATCCGTGCTGATGCTTTTCCAGGAGCTGGCCGGCATGATGCCGGGACTGCCGGACGAACTGCAGGTCGCGGTGCTGAACGCCGGTTCCCCGGCGCGCATGGCCGATATGATCGCCGATTCGATGAGTTTCAGCTATCCGGAAAAGCTGCTGCTGCTGGTGCTCTCCGAGGTACGGGCGCGACAGGAGTTCCTGGCCATCCTGCTGAACCGCGAGCTTGAAGTGATGAAACTCAGCATGAAGATCCAGAGCGAGGTTTCGCAGGCGATGAGCCAGCAGCAGCGCGAATTCTATTTGCGTGAGCAGCTCCGCACCATTCAGGAGGAGCTGGGCGAGGACAGCCGCAACCCCGATATCATCGAGCTGGAAAAGCGGATCGGTGAAACCGAGCTGCCGGACAAGGTTTCGGAGGTGGTCGCCAAGGAGATGGCGCGCCTCGAAGTGATTCCGCAGGCTGCTCCCGAATATCACATCAGCTACACCTATATCACCTGGCTGCTCGATGTGCCGTGGCTGAAGTTCACCGAGGACCGGCTCGACTGTCAGGAGGCGGCCAAGGTGCTCGACGCCGACCATTACGGGCTGGAGGATGTGAAGGAACGGATTCTGGAATTCCTGGCGGTGCTCCAGTTGCGCAAAAACGATGACCGCAAAGCGCCGATCCTCTGCCTGGTCGGTCCTCCGGGCGTCGGCAAGACCTCGCTCGGCCAGTCGATCGCGCGGGCGATGAACCGCAATTTCGTGCGGGTGTCGCTGGGCGGCGTGCGCGACGAAGCGGAAATCCGCGGCCACCGGCGCACCTATGTAGGCGCGATGCCGGGGCGGATCGTGCAGAACCTGAAAAAGGCCGGCACCGCGAATCCGGTGTTCATGCTCGATGAGATCGACAAGCTGGCGAACGACTTCCGGGGCGATCCGGCGTCGGCGCTGCTGGAAGTGCTGGACCCGGCGCAGAACTACGCCTTCAATGACCATTACCTCGAAGTGGATTGCGACCTGTCGAAGGTGTTTTTCATCGCGACCGCCAATCTGCTCGACACGATTCCGGGGCCGCTGCGCGACCGCATGGAGATCATCCGGCTGCCCGGTTACACCTCCTTTGAGAAGCGCGAGATCGCCAGGCGGTATCTGGTGCCGCGCCAGCTCAAGGCGAGCGGCCTGACCGCGAAACAGGTGCGATTCCACCTGAGCGGCGTGGACGAATTGATCGACTATTACACCCGCGAGGCGGGAGTGCGTGACCTTGAGCGGACAGTCGGGCAGGTGCTGCGTAAAATCGCCCGGCGGATCGTCGAAGGCAAAATCGAGGCCGGCGCGCCGGTCAGCGTAACTCCGAAACTGGTTCAGGAGTTGCTGGGCCCGCGAAAATTCCTGCTGGACGAGGCGGAAAATGCCGGGCCGGGTTATGCGACCGGCATGGCGTGGACGAGCTGCGGCGGCGTGATCCTGCCGATTGAGGTGATCGCGATTCCGGGCGGCAAGGGGGCATTGAAGCTGACCGGTTCGCTCGGCAAGGTGATGCAGGAGTCGGCGGAAACGGCGTTCAGCCTGATCCGTGCCCATGCGGCGGAGTGGAAGATCGAACCGGCTTATTTCAACGAGCATGACTTCCACATCCATGTGCCGGACGGGGCGACGCCGAAGGACGGGCCGTCTGCGGGAATCACGTTGACGCTGGCGCTGATTTCGCTGCTGACCGGCAGGAGCCTGATTCCGAGGCTGTCGATGACGGGCGAAATCACGCTGCGCGGCCGGGTTACGGCGGTGGGCGGCATCCGTGAAAAGGTGATTGCGGCGCTGCGGGCGGGAATCCGGCAGGTGATCCTGCCGGAGGAGAACCGGAAGGATACGCTGGAGATTCCGGAAGAGGTGCGCAAGAAACTGGAATTTCACTTCGTGAGCGAGTTCCACGAAGCGCTGAAAATCGCCTTCCCGAAACATAAAAAATAAAAAGAACAGCCGCGCAGCGGCGTCGCCCCCGGCAGCTTGCCGGACGCGGTCCAGCGGCGGAACGCTGGTCGGCTGCTGTCGGGCTGCGCAGGCGCAGCTCAGAAGCAGACGAAATGTAAGGTCGGCAAGAGCCGACCGCCCCGCGCCAATACCACCCGCGCAAAAGCGCTTGCCGGAATCAAAAATAAGCAACGCGAATTTTTGTTTCCGGCGGTAAGCGCGTTGCCGCCGCCATCACCTTTACGGCCACCGAAAACCGTAGCAAAGCTCAATCAGCCTTGCCTGTCTCTCTGACACATCACCGCAAACAATCGCACCGCACCTTAGACGCTTCGCGGCGCGGGGGACGCTCTCGCGTCCGCGTGGTTGCGTCTGCAATTACCATCCGCTGTCGCCGCCCCTCGCGGCGGCTCCGCGCTCTGAACCGATCACTCAAAGGCGCTTTGCTTCTTTGAGTGATCGCGCGCTCCGCCGGGCGGTACTGCTGCATTGCGGTCGGCATTCGCCGACCTTACATTTCGAAGGCTCCGGGAGCCGCGCCTGCGCGCTCCCTCCGCCTTCGACCAGCGCATTTCGCGCGCTGGACGGCGACCGGCAAGCTGCCGGCGGCGACGGCGGCTTGGCCGCCTGTTCTTTATATTTTTTATTTTTTAATGCGCTTTGCTACGCTCTTTTCGTACTCTTTCAAGTCCTCGATCTTCAGCTGCGCCACGCCCGTCTTCATCGCCGCCTCCGCCACGCGCATCGCCACGCGCGGCACCACCCGCGGGTCAAACGGCTTCGGAATCACATACGTCGCCTTCAGCTGCGATTCCCCCTCGAACATCCCCGCCGCCGCATCCGCCGGATACGCCGCCGTCAGCTGCTCCTTCACATCCGCCGGAATCGACTCCGCCGCCAGCTCCGCCAGCGCATTCGCCGCCGCCAGCTTCATTTCCTCGTTGATGTCCCTCGCCCGCACATCCAGCGCACCGCGGAAAATGCCGGGGAACCCCAGCACGTTGTTGATCTGGTTCGGGAAGTCGCTGCGGCCCGTTCCGACCACCGCCGCCCCCGCCGCCAGCGCCACATCCGGGAAAATCTCCGGCACCGGATTCGCCATCGCGAAGATCACCGCCCCCTTGTTCATCGACTTGACCATCTCGGCCGTCACGCAGTTCGGAGCCGAGAAGCCGAGGAAGATATCCGCTCCCTTCATCGCGTCGGCCAGTGTGCGCGCATCGGTTTCGGCGGCGAACTCCTGCTTTTCCGGATTCAGGTCGGTGCGCCCCTTGTAAATCACGCCCTTCGAATCGCACATGATGAAGTTGGAACGTTTCGCCCCGGCGGTGATGTAGAAGCGGCTGCACGCGATTCCCGCCGCTCCCGCGCCGTTGACCACGAATCTGCAATCTTCGATCTTCTTGCCGACCATCTTCAGCGCATTGATGATCGCGGCCAGAGAAATGATCGCCGTGCCGTGCTGGTCGTCGTGGAAAACCGGAATGTTCATCCGCTTTTTCAAAGTCTGTTCGACCTCGAAACAGGCGGGCGCGCCGATGTCTTCAAGGTTGATTCCGCCGAAGGTCGGTTCGAGTCGCTCGACGGTCTCGATCACTTTGGCCGCGTCGGTGCGCCCTTTCTCATTGAACACCTTGCCGAGGCAGACCGGAACCGCGTCGATATCCGCGAAGTGCTTGAAAAGCACCGCTTTGCCCTCCATCACCGGCAGACCGGCCTCCGGGCCGATATTGCCGAGGCCCAGTACGGCGGTGCCGTCGCTGACCACCGCGACGAGATTGCCGCGCGAGGTATAGTTCCAGACATCGGCGGGAGTCTCCTTGATCGCGAGGCAGGGCTGCGCGACGCCGGGCGTGTAGGCGAGCGAAAGGTCCTGCGCGGTGTTGCACGGTTTGGTCGCGACGACGGAAATCTTGCCGGGAGCGCCGTCGTGATGGTAAGCGAGGGCGGCTTTCCTGAGTTCTTCGGGGGTCATAATCTGTGTCTCCTGATATAAAGTGTCAAACGGTAAAATCGTTACAGGACCGGGCGCACCGGAATCCCTTTCGCCTTCAAAAACTCCTTCGCCTGCGGAACCGTGAAGGTGCCGAAGTGAAAGATGCTCGCCGCCAGCACCGCGTCGGCGCGCCCCCTGTCCAGCACCTCGGCCAGATGTTCGAGGGTTCCCGCGCCGCCGGAGGCGATCACCGGCACGCCGACCGCGTCGGAAACCGCGCGGGTCAGCCCGCAGTCGTAGCCGGCGCAGGTGCCATCGGCGTCCATGCTGGTCAGCAGGATTTCGCCCGCCCCCAGCTCCACGCCGCGCACCGCCCACTCGACCGCGTCGAGTTCCGTTTCGTTGCGCCCGCCGTGGGTGAAAACCTTCCAGCGGTTTTCGCCGGGAACCCGCCGCGCGTCGATCGCCAGCACGATGCACTGGCTGCCGAACCGCTCGGCCCCTTCCCGGATCAGGTCGGGGCGCAGGATCGCGGCGGTATTCACCGAAGTCTTGTCCGCCCCGGCCAGCAGCATCCGGCGGATGTCGTCGGCGGTGCGGATGCCGCCGCCGACCGTCAGCGGGATAAAGACCTGTTCCGCGGTCCGCCGTACCACCTCCACCATCGTTCCGCGGGCGTCGCTGCTCGCGGTGATATCGAGGAACACCAGTTCATCGGCGCCCTGCGCGTCGTAGTTCCGGGCGATTTCGACCGGATCGCCCGCATCGACCAGGTCGACGAAATTGATCCCCTTGACCACGCGGCCGCCGGTCACGTCCAGACAGGGTATGATTCTTTTTGCCAGCACCGCTGATACCTCTTTATGCAGATTGCTTTCGGATATTTTCTGTAATATACCACCGGATTCATGATTTTGCACGGCAAAAACCGGGGAAAATCGCCGGGAAAAACTTGCTTTTTCCCGGTTTTCACGGTAAGTTCTATCCGACGCATACTGAATTTCAACGAGAGAGGTAATTATGGATTTCTATGATGTTGTAAACTACCGCCGCAGCATCCGCAGCTACAAAAAAGATCCGGTGCCGGACGACGCGCTCGAACGCATCGCCAAAGCCGCTTCCGCCGCCCCCTCCGCCTGCAACCGCCAGCCGGTCAAACTGGTCGCGGTCAAAAGCCCCGACAAGCTCGCCAGACTCTATCAGGCCTGCCCTATGAAGTTCATCGCCGAAGCCCCGATGGTGCTGCTGGCGCTCGGCAATCCGAAACAGGCGTGGCAGCGCCCCGGCGATGACCATTCGATTGTCGAAGTGGATCTCGGCATCATGTTCGAGCACGTGATCCTCGCCGCGGAAGCCGAAGGACTGGCGACCTGCTGGGTCTGCGCCTACACCCGCGCCAACGTTGACGCCGCTCTGGAGATTCCTGCGCCGTGGACCGTGCTGGCGCTGAGTCCGCTCGGTTACGCGAACGCCGATCCGCTCCCCTTCAACCGCAAGCCGCTCGCGGAAACCTTTGAAATCATTTAAGCCATGCCCACAGAAGAACATCTGATCCACGGAGCGGACTTCACGTTCCGCTCGCTTCCGAACGGCAAGGATTCATTGATCCTCGAAGTCGCCGGACGCCCCCGGCTGCATTGCGGCCGGGTCCGCTGTGCGGAGTTCAGCGAACTCGGCGCGCTCTCCCGGAAATTCCGCCTCCACGGTTCGATCGACAACCTGACCGCCTCCTTTGAAACGCTGTCGGTGATTCCCTTCGGCTGCGAATACGAGGTCGAACGCGATCTGGAGGCGGTGGACGGCTTCGCGACCGCGACCGTCGACATCCGCGCCGTGAACCACGGCAAAGTCGGCAACCTCGCGCTGGAGGATCTCGAATTCGACGGCCCGTGGAACAAGCTGGAGTTTCTGGTCTGGGGCGAAGAACAGTTCCGTACCGTCGAACCCGCCGCTGATGAGCAGGAGTTTCACCATTCCCCCGAAACGCTGGTGATGATCCGCCTGACCGCCGACGACGGCGTCAGGGTGGAATTCGCGACCGGCAGCGACCTGTGGCGGCACCGCTCCGGCTTCCGCACTCCGGGAGCCTCCGGCGAATTCGTGCTGTCGGGCAGCCGCGACAAAATCGTGTTCCGGCGGCAGATCCTGACCTATGAAGCGGAAGCGGAGATCGAAAAGCGCCCGTGGCGTTTCCAGACCGTGTTCGCGTGGAGCGTTCCGGGCCGGGAAGCCGATTCCGAAGCCGGGGTGCGGAGCATCAACCTTGCGTCCGCTTCCATCGCCGAATCCGGCCGCCGGATCGGCTGCGGCGGCAAGGTTCTGCCCGAACTCTGCCTCGCCAGCGCACCCGCCCGGAAATTCTTCCGCACGCAGGTGCGTCAGGCGTCGTCTCCGCTCCGCTTCGAGCACGCGAATTTCGGGCTTTGCATGTCCGCCGCCCACTTGGAACGGCCCAACAAAAAGGAGCTTGAACATCTCGACCTCGAAGACTGGATCGCGTTTTATGTCTGGGGCAACCGGCAGTTATTGAAGAACGGCCACTGGCTGACGATGCACTGCGACTGCGGCCAATTCGCCGACTCGGTCAGCGCCGCGAACCTCGCCCGCCGCCCCCGCCCGCTGCCGGACAGCGAATAACGCGGGAGGGGGCGAGAGCCTCCGGCGGCCGGGGGCGCTTCGCCCCCCGGTCCCCCAGACCGGCAAGGTGCCGGCGCCGGGTACGGTTTCGAGTTTTTTGCGCAGCAAAAATCTCAAAACCGGAGGTATTAATAATGGATTGCGGGAAGTCTGTCGGCGGTATTCGCCACCGGGTGCTGCAGCGACCAGCTACCGATGCCTGATTGCAAGTAGCGCACAAGGTCTGTTGCCCGCAGGGGCGAGCAGCCTCGCCGTCCCCGTCGTCGGCGCGGCTTCCCCCGTATATGAGTACAACACACACCAAACATAAGGGATGATGGTTATGGATATTGATTCGCTTCAACAGCAGTTCGGTTCCGACACGGTGAAGTTCGTGAAGGGACCGGGGGAATTCGTCAGCATCGAAATCGCCAACGCCAAAGCGAAGGCGAAAATCTGCACCTATGGTGCACACATCATGGAGTTCACGCCCGCCGGACAGCTGCCGCTGCTGTGGATGAGCAAAAGTTCCTGGTTTGAAGCGGGCAAGCCGATCCGCGGCGGCGTGCCGCTCTGCTGGCCGTGGTTCGGAGCGGGAGCTTCGCCGGAACTGCCCGCCCACGGCTTCGCCCGCCTTTCCCAGTGGCAGGTCGCCGGAGTCGAGGCGCTCGAATGCGGAGCCACCCATGTGACGCTGACGCTCTCCGGCCGGGATGTGACCAATCAGGCGCTAGTGAAATTCCCCTTTGAACTCCAAATGGAATTCACCGTCGGCAGCCGCCTCCAACTGAAGCTCACGATGCGCAATCTGTCGGACCAGCCGCAGGTGGTCACCGACGCGCTGCACACCTATTTCTCGGTCTCCGATGCGGAGAAAATCGCGATCCGCGGCCTCGACCTGGTCGGCTATGAGGACCGCGTGGTCGGTGCGCCGGTGGTCTACGGCAACGTGCAGGCGGGCGACATCAAAATCAGCGCCGAAGTGGACCGCATCTACCTCGACACGATGTCCGCCGTCGAAATCGTCGACCCCGGCTTCAAGCGCACGATCCGGATCGAAAAGGAGGGTTCCGCCTCCACTGTGGTCTGGAATCCGTGGGTGCGCAAATCCCATGCGATGCCGGACTTCGGCGACGACGAGTTTCACGGCATGGTCTGCATCGAGGCGGTGAACGCCAGCATCGACGCGCGCACGATCGAACCCGGCGGCACCCACGTGCTTGCCCAGAAGATCACGATTCTTTAAAGAGTTTCCGCCGCCGGCCGGGAGAAACGTTTCTTCCGGCCTTTTCTTCATCATGTGAACAGGGGGCCGTTTTTTTCCGTTTTTCCCGCCTGCATGGGAGGCGAAAAACGGAATCCCGTGATATAATATGGGAAACCATCAGCAATAATCGGAGGAATTATCCATCATGCCGGGAACACTCTTTTACGTCGCCGCCAAGTCGCCGGAGCCTGACGGCGGAATCTACCGCTATGAAATGCGCGAATCCGCCGCCCCGAAGCAGGTCGGCTTCAACCGGCTCGAAAACGCGAACTATTTCGCGTTTTCGCCGGACCGCAAATACTTTTTCAGCACCTGCACCATCGACGGAATCGGCGGCGTCGCCTCATTCCGGCTCAATCCGGACGGCTCCCTGACGCCGATCAATTCGATGTCGGCGGAGGGCCAAAGCACCTGCTACGTGATCGTCGCCCCGAGCGGCAACTTCCTGTACGCCGCCAATTACAGCAGCAGCTCTTTCGTCGAATTCCGGCTGAAGGAGGGACGGATCGTCGAACGCACCCAGTTGATCCGCCACGAAGGGAGCGGCCCCAACCCTGCCCGTCAGGAAGCGGCCCATCCGCACTTCACCGGCATCACCAGCGACGGCAGATACCTTGCGGTGATCGACCTCGGCATCGACGCGATCAAGTGTTATCCGCTCGACCCGGAAAAGGGGCTTGACGCCGCCCATCCCGTGACCAGCCAAATCGAACCGGCCGGTTCCGGCCCGCGCCATCTGGTCTATGACAGATCGGGCAAAATCGCCTATCTGCTCAATGAACTCGGCAACACCGTGATCTCCATGCGCTATGATGACGGCAAATTCGAGGCGATCCAGAGCTGCACCACGCTGCCGCGTTTCGTCGACTGCGCGACCAAGGCGGCGGCCATCCGCCTCTCTCCCGATGAAAACTATCTGTTCGCCTCCAACCGCGGTTACGATTCGGTCGCGGTCTACGAGCTCGACGGCAAAGGCGGCATGAAGTTCATCGACCTCGTCCTCACCGGCGGCAGCAGTCCGCGCGACATCAACATGCTCCCCGGCGGAACGATGTTCGCGGCGGCCAACGAATTCTCCGACCTGGTCACATTCTACGATTATGACGGCAAAGGCAAACTCACTCCCAACGGCTTCCAGCTCAAACTGCCCCAGCCGCTCTGTATAATGTGGCCTCAAAACTGATCGTCCCGGCAAGGCGGCCCCAGCCGCCTTGCCGGTCGGGGACAGCAGCAGCTTTCTCCCCTCATCCGCAGCACATACGGGCCGCAGCTCACGATACCGGTCAGTTTCATGGCGCATCTTTTCGAGAACAGCTCTCATTTCCGACTTTTTCAACCGTGAAAAACGGCAATTCGGTGATATATTATCCGAATGATGAAAAAGGAGAAAAACAACCATGTTTGAAAAGATACAAATACGCGGCGCGACCCAGCATAACCTGAAGGGAATCGACGTGACGATTCCCCGCAATAAACTCGTGGTGATCACCGGTTTGTCCGGCTCCGGCAAAAGTTCTCTGGCGTTCGACACCCTTTACGCGGAGGGACAGCGGCGCTATGTGGAGAGCCTTTCAGCCTATGCGCGGCAGTTCCTCGACCGGATGCAGAAGCCTAAGGTCGAACACATCGAAGGGCTTTCGCCCGCGATCGCGATCGAACAGCGCACCGCCGGCGGCACGCCGCGCTCCACCGTTGCGACCGTAACCGAAATCTACGACTATCTGCGTTTGCTTTACGCCCATATCGGCGTGCCGCACTGTCCCCACTGCGGGCGCAAGCTGCAATCCCAGTCGGCGCAGGCGATCGCCGAACAGCTGCTCGCGCTGAAGCCCGGCCAGAAGATGATGATCCTCGCCCCGTTCGTCAACGGGCGCAAGGGCGAACACCGCGATGTCCTCGACTCGATCCGCTCGGAGGGATTTGTGCGCGCCCGGATCGACGGCGATATCGTGCAATTCGACGAAGAGGAGCTGCCGCGGCTGGAAAAGACCAGGCGCCACACCATCGAAGCGGTGGTGGACCGCCTGATCACCGGCAAGCTGGACCGTTCCCGCCTGACCGATTCGGTCGAAACCGCGTTGCGCCACGGCGGCGGCACCATCCATGTGCTGCTCGAAGCTCCGGCGGGGGAAAAGCCCGACTTCGAGGAGGAGAAATTCAGCGAAAACCTCGCCTGCCCGGATTGCGGCGTTTCCTACGGGGAGCTGCTGCCGCGCAATTTTTCCTTCAACTCCCCCTATGGCGCCTGCCCGGAGTGCAACGGCCTCGGCGTGCAGCAGGTGATGGACCCGCTGAAGGTGGTGCCCGACCCGTCGCTGTCGATCAAAAACGGTGCGATTCCGGGGTGGCGGCGCGGCCCGCGCCATCTGATCATCTACTACAATCTGCTGCTGCGCAAACTTTCGGAGTGGCTGGAGGAGCCGGATATGCTCACGACTCCCTTCAACAAACTGCCGGAACGGGTGCGCAATATCGTGCTGTACGGCACCGGCGACACGCCGCTGGAATTCGATTACCGCATGCACGGCAAGAAATACCGCTGGAGCAAACCTTTCGAGGGGGTGCTTGAGAACCTGCGCCGCCGCATGACCGAAACCGAATCCGACTCCGTCCGCGAACGGCTCGGCGAATACCTGAGTCCGCGCGAATGCCCCGCCTGCCACGGCGCGCGGCTGAAACCGGTCAGCCTCGCGGTCACCGTCGGCGGACTGGGCATCGACAAATTCAACGCCCAGAGCGTCGAAGCGGCGCTGAAGTTCGTTTCGGAGCTGGAGCTGGATAAGGAGCAGGCCGCGATCGCCGGGGATGTGCTCAAGGAGATCCGCAGCCGCCTGACTTTCCTGTGCGACGTCGGGCTGAACTACCTGACGCTGGACCGGGTTTCCAGCACCCTTTCCGGCGGCGAGGCGCAGCGCATCCGGCTGGCCACCCAGCTCGGCTGCGGGCTGGTCGGCGTGCTCTACATTCTCGACGAGCCTTCGATCGGGCTGCACCAGCGCGACAACGACCGGCTGCTCGACACGCTGGAAAAGCTGCGCGACATCGGCAACACCGTGCTGGTGGTCGAACACGACCTCGACACCATCGAACGGGCCGACTATGTGCTCGACCTCGGCCCCGGCGCGGGCGTGCACGGCGGCGAACTGGTCGCCTATGGCACGCCGAAGGAGCTGGTGAACTTTCCGCGCTCGCTGACCGCCGACTTTCTGGCGGGGCGGCGCGAAATCGCGGTTCCGGATGAGCGCCGGAAGGGCAACGGACACAAGCTGGTGATCCGGGGCGCGGAGTTCCACAACCTGCGCAAGCTCACCGCCGAAATCCCGCTCGGCACCTTCACCTGTGTCACCGGCGTCTCCGGTTCCGGCAAAAGCTCACTGATCAACGGCATTCTGGTGCGGGCGCTGAATGCGCACCAGGGGATTCAGGACCTGCCGCCGGGCAAGTGCAAAGCGGTCGAGGGGCTGGAGTTCGTGGACAAGGCGATCGTGATCGACCAGAGTCCCATCGGGCGCACGCCGCGCTCGAATCCGGCGACCTACACCGATGCGTTCGGAGGCATCCGCAAGCTCTTTTCCGAACTGCCGGAGTCGAAGGTGCGCGGCTTCGGGCCGGGCCGGTTCAGCTTCAATGTGAAAGGCGGCCGCTGCGAGGAGTGCAAGGGCGACGGCATCAAGAAGATCGAAATGCAGTTTCTCTCCGACGTATATGTGGAGTGTTCCGCCTGCAACGGCAGGCGGTTCAACAAGGAGACGCTCGGAGTCCACTACAAGAAAAAGAACATCGCCGATGTGCTCGACATGACCGTGAATCAGGCGGTGGAGTTCTTCAGCGCGATTCCGTCGCTGACCCGCAAATTCAAGACCCTGCAGGAGGTCGGCCTCGGCTATGTGACGCTCGGACAGCCCGCCACCACGCTGTCGGGCGGCGAAGCGCAGCGGGTCAAGCTCGCCGCCGAACTCGCACGGGTGCCGCGCGGCCACACCGTCTATATCCTTGACGAGCCGACCACCGGGCTGCACCTCGCGGACATCGACCAGTTGCTCAAGGTGCTGTTCAAGCTGCGCGACATGGGCAACACCGTGATCGTGATCGAACACAACCTCGACGTGATCAAGACCGCCGACTATCTGCTCGACCTCGGCCCGGAGGGCGGTGACCGCGGCGGCAAGCTGATCGCCAGCGGCACTCCCGAAGAGGTCGCGAAGGTCAAGGGTTCCCATACCGGGCGCTATTTGAAAAAGTACCTGAAAAAGTGATCCCGGCCGCCCCGTCGTTTTCAGCGCGGGGTCGGGACGGTTTTGCCGCTTCCCTCATCGTAGCACGGGCGGATGAAGTAAACCGGGTAAAGCTCGTGAAGCCTCGCCGCCACGGCGTGCCCGTCCGGGAAGAGCATATTGCTGTTGCCCTTGTGGCGGGGATCGACGGGGGAACAGGAAGTGCGGGGACTCATAGCGCAAGTAAACTGTAGCCGAATTACGACAACATTATCCATGGCCATCTTCTTTCACGCCGAAATGTGGCAACCATTCCGTCCTCGCATTCTCAATTCACCCGCATTGCGTCGGCGCCGGATTTCTGCCACAGTTTCCCGGTTACCTCCACTTCGTCAAGCCAGACCGTGCCGGTCGCCTGACCGAGATAGAACTCCACCGAGATGCTCCCCAGTTCAGGCCCCATCCGGTCCACCGTGAACGTGCGCGTTCTTTCCTCCCAACCGAAAGTTCCCCACTCGAATGCCGAATCTTTCCAACTGATCCGGCGTCCGCTTTTCTCACGCAATGAGAACGTGACCGCGGTTCCGGTTCCCTGTACCCGATCGGTTTTGATCCGGTAACGCACGGTTAATTCGAGGTATTGGCCGAAACCGATTTTCGGCAGCTTTTCGGCCGGGATATCCAGCATCACCCCGTACCACTTCGTCTTTTCCGCCGCACTCATGCGCAGCGACCGATCACCGGCGAATTTCACTGTCGCATCCGGTTCGACCTTGAAACCGCCCTGCGAACCGCTTTTGCCGCCGAGTTCGTCGGTAATTACCTTCCAGCCGGGAATCCGATTCGGTTCAGCCGCTTCTTCAAAACCGGAGTTGACCGACAGATTCACGGTTGCCACCACCTCCGGCTCCGGATACTTCACAGGACCAGGCTCCGGCGTGATCCGGCCGGTCACAAAGAGAGGCGTCTCCCGTTCCAGACGGAATTTCACCTTGCCGCCGACACTTTTCACCGTCCGCTCGCGCCCCATCGGATCGGTCAGCAACAGTTCCGAATCGGGAGTATCCAGCACCACCTCCGCCTGGCCGGCATCATTCAGCACGAGCAGATTGATCTGTCTGTCCGCCTCCTTGAACGTCCAGCAATTCAGCCATCCCCGGTCCGCCCGGCGGACCACATTCCGTTCGCCGGCCGGGTCGGCAAAGCCGATCATGCGGATCATCGTCGCGTAGGCCACGAATTCGGGACGCAGCCGGAAATCCTTCTCCAGCATACCGCAGATTTCGTTCAGGTGCACATTCGGGATCTCCCGCAACAGGAATTTGCAGAGCGCCTTCGCGCCTGCCGTCAAGCCTGCCGCACACTGGATATAGGTGACGCGAATGTTCCCTTTGAGTTGCTCCCACTCCGTCCGCGTCCGATCCACCTTGGACCCCATGCCGCCGATCTCGGTCACGATCACATCGGTTTCCGCCGGCACGCCCTTTTCCCGGAACACCTGCCGGATACCGTCAAAATCGGCGCGGTAGTGGGTCGAAAAGAAATTCATCTCCCGTTTCGCCGCCGGGTCCGCCAGGAATTTCCGCAGCCAGTCCCGGTAGGTATGTCCGTCCGGCGCGCGACCGGTGGTATTCGGCCCGACCTGTGCAGCGGGATCGCCCGCTTTCAACGCTTGCGCGATCAGTACGAAATAATCACAGAAATCCTTTATGATTGCATCCTTGTCGCCGGATTCGACATGTTCCGGCCGTCCCAGCCAGAACAGAGCGGCATCCACTTCATTGCCAACCTCCCAATAGGCGACTTTGCCCCGGTATCGACGGCCGAGTTCGGAGTAGAAAGCCCGGATGTCGTCGAGCCGATCATCGGCGGGATACATTTTATCCACCGCCCGCTTCGACCTGCCGAATCCCGCCGAGGCCCAACGCGGCAGCGGCCACGCGGTATTTGCGACGATCTCCAGACCGTTTTCCCGATAGATCGCCACCTCCTCGTCGGCAGTTTTCCAGTCGGGAGCCCGTTTTTCATCAGGCTGGACCTGTACCCAATTCAGACGCTGGCCGCGCACGAAACGCATCCCGACCCGGTTCATCATCTCCGCGTCGCGCCGCCGGTCCGCCATCGGGTAGGCGGTGTGCGGCATCACCATTGCCCCGAACTGGTTTTTCTCCCATTGAACCTTGTCCCGATTGATCCGCGGGATCACCGCGAACGGCCACCGCCCTGTCGTCAACGCTCTGCCGGAAACATCCCGCACCGTGAAATCGAATTCATAATAACCGAGCGGCAGTTTCTCCAGCCGAATGGAGCCTCCGGGCTCCGCGCTGCCTGCCAGCAGCGGTTCCCGTTCGAGGTTCAATGCCCGGAAATCGATTTTCACCGCCTCGTCCGGAAGCTCATACAACCGGAACCGTACCGTTTCGTCCGGCGCATAGACCGCCGACTCCCGATCCGGAACAGCCCGGACCGCCAGCAGAGAAGGCATAAGCGCCAGAAACGCCCCGAATATGATCAGAATCGAATGATGTTTCACCGGATTTTCCTCCCGTCAGCGAACCCGATCGGTCCGCCACCAATATTTTGAGTTGAACAATTCCCCGTCGTTTGCCGGAGCCGTGTGGCCGTCAAGCAGCAGCAGATGGATCAGGTTGCTGTGCTGCCGGAAACTGGCCGCTTTTTCCACGCCGGCCCCTCCGCCGCTGCAGGTGGAAATATCGTAGTCGTTGACAACTACGTTGTTGTTGTTTCCATTGCCGTTGTCGCAGTTGAGCACACTGACCGACGGCCGCCGCCACTGGGTCACTTTCGTATAAGCGGTGCTAGTCGGATATCCGGAGTGATAGGAACTGCGGAAATTCTGCTTGAACCCGAGTTTAAGCGGCTCCTTGAACGGATTGTCCGTGATCGTCAGCGTATCCTTGAGGTCGAACACCGGATAGATCGCCCGGTCCACCGCGGGACAGGTGAACACCCGGCTTCCCCCCATTCCCATCGGCCCGGCCAGAATGTGCGCCCACGAACCGTAATGCGGAATATGAGCCGGCGTCAGATAATCGCCGTAAGTTCCCATATAGAGCATATGCCCGTTGCCGATCTGTTTCAGATTGGAGAAGCATTGGGTCGCGAACGCCTTCTCCCGCGCCTTGTTCAGCGCCGGCAACAGCATCGCCGCGAGAATCGCTATGATTGCGATTACAATGAGCAGCTCAATAAGAGTAAAATGGGATTTCATGACTTTCTCCTTATTCTTCCGTTACAGTCAGATTTTTCAATTCAGCGGAATTGCGGCCTGAACTGTTGATCACCAGCCACGGACTGCGGCCCGTGACCGGATAATTCAATTCAAAGGAGAAGGTTTGCCAGCCGGCGGAAAGTTTTTTCCAATCGCCGTTCACCGTAATCGGTTCTGCTTTTCCCTCTTTCAGATTCTGATATTGAATATAGACACGCAGATTGGCGTCTTCGCCGGCTGTTCTCGCTTCAAAGGAAAAACGGTATTTCTTTCCCCCTTCCAGACGGATGTTCGGCTGAAACACCAGAACTTCGCCACGCAATCCGGTGCCGCCGAGCGTCAGTACACCGCTGCCGGAGGCCACAACCAGTCCGCTTCCCTTCATCGCCGGATCGGTATAGCGGATCTGCCAGCCGGTCGGTTCATTGCGGTCGTTACGCTGAAAAAAATCCCCATTGGTCAACGTTGGTACCGCCGCGAGCAGAGTGCCTCCGCAAAAAAATAATACTGCCAAGATTCGTCCCATTCTGTTCCTCCTGATGGTTAATGAACAAGTTCCAGAAATTTCATGGTGCTGCGGCGCTCCACCAGCGTCGGCTCCACAATCCGCAGCAACTCCGGGCCGAACCGGCGTTCCTGATTGCGGCGCAGCAGGTCGAACGCCTGGTGCAGATGTTCCGGCAGATTCGGATTGAGGCCGGTCAGCGGCGGATTTGCGAAACGCCCCACCACAGTGTCGCCGACTGAAACCAGCGCCAGTTTTTCCGGCACCGGAAGCCCCAGCTCGGCGGCGGCGGTCAGGGCCCCGACCGCCAACTCGTCGTTCAACGCGATCAGCGCGGTCACGCCGCCTGGCTGCAAATGGCGCAATACACAGTAATAAGCGTATTCGGAAGGGTGTTCCCCCCCCGGAACATTGGCGCGGAATTCCAATTCCGGCTCCAGCGCGGCCGGACAGCGGGAACGCCAGACCGCGATCTGGATATTTTCAATCGGATGCCCCGAATTGTTGTGCAGAAGGCCGATCCTCGAATGCCCCTGCCTTTGCAGGAAATCCATCAGAATGTTGATGCCCGCATAGTCGTTGCCGATTACCGACGGGATGCCGAGATGGTCCAGCCGGTTCGCGATCACCACAAAAAGTTCCGGCGCTTTTTCCATCTCCCGGATCGCCTCCGGTCCGACCGAAGTATCGCCGAGAATCACGGTCGGCTGCCGGAACCGGACAAAGGAGCGCAACTGCATCGCCAGATCCGTTTTTCCCGCATAGCAGATCCGGCACGCAACTTTCAGCCGTTCCCCTTCCCGCATCGCAAGTCCGGCCAGTTCGCGCTGGGTATCGCCTTCGTAATTCGACAGGATCAGGTTGATCCGGTTCTCATTCTCCGTGACCGGGCGCGGCAGCACGTAAGTGCCGTCTCCCACGCGCTTCTCCACGATGCCGCCCGCGATCAGGTCGCGGAACGCGCGGCGGACGGTCGCCACATTCACCGCCAGCTCCTCCGCCAGTCTGCGTTCCGACGGCATCCGGCGGTCCGGCACGAAAACGCCCGCTTCGATCGCCTCGGCGAGGTAGTCGAACACCTGCCGGTATTTCGGCGTCGCCGCCGCTGCTGTATCGTTTATTTTCATGATCATTCCGCAACTCATCCGGTAAAGATACGATCTATTCCGATTGCTCTGCATATAATTATACATAAATTCGCGCAGATTGTCAATACCCCTTTCAAAACCGTCAATCTCCAATTAACATAATATACTTCATATAAGTAGATTACATCATCACAAAATTTTTCATATAAAAATAAAAATAAGCATATCAATTTTACAAGGCGAATCTCCGTTTTTTCCAAATGCTTCCCGCTTTTCCATTCTTTTTTTCAATTTTTTTCGATCCGATCTTGACAAAGCGACGGAAATCGGTCATAATATAAATATGTTGACGAAACGTTTCGGCAAATTTTCAAAAACAGGGAGCCGACCAGTATGAGCAGAGTCAAGCTGCGGGATATCGCCGATTATACCGGCACCGCCATCTCCACCGTTTCCGCCGCGCTGAACGGCACCGGGCGGGTCAGCCCAGACAAGGCGAAACAGATCCGCGAAGCCGCCGAAAAGCTCGGTTTCAAGCCCAATCTGGCCGCCCAGCTGCTCAAGAACCACGAAGTCGATATCTTCGGGCTGATCATCTCGGACCGGCTGACCCGGCTGACCGGGCACGGCGTCTATTCCGAGCTTCAGGAGAAGTTCCTGAACGAGTGCCGCGCGGGCAAAATCCGCACCCAGTTCGAGCTGGACCGCACCGGCGGCATTCCCGCCACCTTCTCCGATGGCATCGCCAAGGGAGTGATCCACGCCGGGGTCATCTCCGAACCGCTGCGCGACTGGCTCGAACGCAATCCGGCCTATCCCTTCGTCTCCTTTGAAGAGCCGTGGAAATACTGCGTCCGCACCGATTTTGAAACCGGCGTACGCAAGGCCGTGCAGTATCTGGCGGCTACCGGCCACCACCGGATCGGCCTGTTCTGCGGCCCGGCCCAGTTCGATCTGAGCAAGCAGATGGAGGCGGGCTTCCGGGAGGGCTGCAAGGAATTCGGGCGCGAGATCCGGCCGGAGCTGATCCGCCGCCATTCGCTCGCGGTCGGCCGGGACCACTTCCTCGAATGTGCGCAGCATGTGCGTGAGTTCTTTTCCGGCCCGGTGAAACCTGACGCGATCATCGCACCCGGTCAGGGCTTCTGCACCGTCGCCCTTTACGAGCTGCCGCGCCTGGGCGTCCGCGTCCCGGAGGATGTCAGCCTGATCGGCGCCTGCTCCGGCTGGGAGGCCGAGCGCGTCTATCCACAGCTGACCAGCATCGAACGCAACATCGAACTGCTGGTCGCCAATGCGATGAAGATGCTCCGGCAGCTGACGCGCGGAATTGCGCCGGAAAACCCGAATCAACTGATTCCGGCCGATCTGGTGGTTCGCGATACCGTGGTTTCACGTTTCCAATAAAGGAGAAGGACGATGAAAAGAATTTTCACTTTAATCGAGTTGCTGGTTGTGATCGCCATCATCGCGATTCTCGCCGCGATGCTGCTGCCTGCCCTGAACAAAGCCCGCGACAAGGGGCAGGCGATCTCCTGCATGACCCAGATGCGGCAACTCGGAATGGCGAACATGCAGTACGCGCAGGACAACACCGGCTTTGCCGCCTGCGCGATTCCGCCGGGGCATAAAAGCTGGTATTACAATCTGGCACCCTACGTCGGCAATACCTACCGGGTCTGGAACTGCCCGACCCAGCCGTGGAAAGAGAAGCTCAGCGTCGACCGCGACAACAGCTCGGCAGAGGCGAACTTCAAATGGTACGCCGGCATCGGCATCAACAACCAGACGTTTGTGGGCCGTTCCGTCAGCAATGAGCTTCAGATCATGAAGCTGGAACGGCTGATCCGTCCTTCGCAGGCGGTGTATGCCGGAGATGCCCGTACCGGCAAGGAGGCGGAAGCCGCCGGTGCAACCGTGAACAACAACCCCGCCGCCGCGCTGAAACACAATGTGAAAATTGCGCCTTACGAGGGCATCCATGAGAGTTCCTATTACATGCGCCACTCCGGCGGCATCAACCTGAATTTCGCCGACGGACACGCCGCGCGGGTGGAGTACCGGGAATTCAAGGCGTGGTGCACGAATGTCCCGGACCGCAACGTCTACATCCACTTTCCGGCCCCCAACACGCAACGCTGACCGCAAGGAGACACTTTGATGAAATCCATATTTTTCCTTCTTCTGCTGACCTGCGGCCTCCTGCTGGAAGCCGCCCCGTTTCCGGCGGAGAACTCCCGCTGGACCGCCGCCGACCTCGACGCGCAGCGCGCCGCCGGAGCCGGGTTGCAGCGTGAACTCCGACAGGCCCTGAAAACAGGCAAAAAGGAGTTCCGCGTGCCGAAAGGAGTCTACCGCTTCGCCGAAACCGATCCGAAGGCCGCCGCATTCTTCCGTTTTCTGGAGGTAAAGGATTTCACCTTTGACGGGGGCGGTTCGGAATTCTATCTGGAGAAACTTGAAACCGCAATTTCCGTCTACAAGAGCGAAAACGTCACCATCAGAAACCTCTCGATCGATTATGATCCGCTGCCTTTCACGCAGGGGGAGGTGGTGTCGGTGGACTATCCGAACAACACCTTCGTGTTCCGGCCCGCTCCGGGTTACGGGGCATTCTGCGAGCCGATGTTCAAACTGTCGCTGCGCGGCATCCTGTTCGACCGCGCCGACCGCCGCATGAAGCTCGGCCAGACCGGCTTCGGCCTCGCGCTGAAACGGAAGCTCGACAACGGCGACTATCTGGTGCAGGTGCGCGGTTTCTACAACCGCCCGGCCAAAGTGTGCGGCTTTGAACCGGGTGACCTGATCACCATCCTCGGACGCACCGCCCGCGCGGTCAAAACCGAGGTTTCCGCGGGATGCGCGTTCGAGAATGTGACCCTCTACAGCTCCCCGTTCGTCTGCTTCGTCGAAAACGTCGGCCAAGGGGGCCACACCTACACCAACTGCCGGATCGTGAAACGTCCCGGCACCGACCGGCTGATGTCCGGCAACGCGGACGGCTTCAATTCGGCCAGCGTGCTGCGCGGGCCGAAGCTGCTGAACTGCGAAATCGACACCATCGGCGACGATTTCGTGAACTTCCACGGCGTCTACTACCGGGTGTTCGAGCAGCTCTCCCCGACGGAACTGGTCGTGCAGAGCTTCCACTTCTACGGCGACGGCCCCGCGCGACTGAGCTTCCTCGAAAGCAAGAGCTGGAAGGCGCTCGGCGTGCGTTCCGCGACCGTCGGCGCACCCTTCACCTATACGGTCCCCGAAAAAAACGGCGCGGTCGGCCGCGTCTGGGCCGCCGCCGGCAACTTCAAGCCGGGGCAGAAGGTGCAGGCGCGCCGCATCACCCTCGACAAACCGCTGGAGACGGCCGCGCCGCCGATCTTCGCCAGCCTGAGCGCGATCGCCGCCGGAGCGGAAATCCGCAACTGCACGTTCCGCAATTCCCTGGCGCGGGGCATCCGCTTCCAGAGCCGCGACGCGGTGATCGAAAACAACCTGCTCGACCGGGCGCAGAGTCCCCACCTGACCACCGCCGGGCAGCCCGGCTTCTGGGGAGAATCGATCACCTCCGCGAACCTCGTGATCCGCAACAACACCTTTATCGAGGGCGGCATGGACAGTCAGGGCAAAACCGGGGCGGCCATCGAAATCACCGCGCCCGGCGAGCTTGCCGCCGCCGAGTGCGTCGAACACATCCGGTTTGAAAACAATAAAATCCTGCGCTCCGGCGGCCCGGCCATTCTGGTGCGCACCGCCCGCGACATTCAGTTGAAAGACAACCGGATCGACGGCATCAACCGGGTCGCCGTGCCCGGCCGCGCCCCCGCTGAAACGGCGATCGTGGTGGAGGATTCCGCCGACGTGACGGAAAACGGCAACCGGATCACCCCGCAGGAGGCAGTATGAAACCGTTTTTTCCGCTCGCTCTCTCTTTGTTGGCGCTCGCCGCGGCCGCCGCTCCCGAGATGCTGCTCGAACACGACTTCGCCAAAATCAACGGCGGCAAACCGTATGACCTGCTGCTGCCCGCCGACCGGCAGCCTTTCGCCTGCCGCGTTCCGTTCGCCGCCGGGCAGGAGCTGGTGATCCGCTTCCCCTACCGGGACGGCGCGGAGCTGACCGCGATCTCGGCGGAGGCACTCTACGAATCCGCCGGAATCGTCCGGATTCAGCAGCTCGGCGAACAGGGAGAATGGCGCGACCTCGCGACCGCCGATCAATTCCGGTTCCGCTTTGCGCTGCCGGTCCGCACCCGGGCGCTGCGGGTGCTCTTTTCAGAGATCACCAACCGCGACCACGACACCTTACAGTTCCACCAGTTCAAGGTGGAAGGGCGCGGCCTCGGTCCGAAGCAGGAAAACAACGGCCTGCTGGCCCTCTCCTGCGACGCCCCCGACAACGTATTCGACCTGTCGCCGTGGTACCGGCCCGACCGGCTGCCGGAGATCGCCGCCGCCGTCACCAATCCCGACGCCGAACCGCGCACTTTCACGGTGCGCGGGGAGTTCCGCCACTACGCGGGCGGCGCCGCCGAAACCGCCGAACCGGCCCTCCTGCGGCTCGGCCCCGGCGAAACCGGCCATTACCGGCTGGCGATGCGGGAAAAACAACCCGGCCCCTATATCGGGGTGGTCACGGTTTCGGATGCGACCGGGCCGCGCGCCCGGCAGGCGCTGATCGTCGGATTGCGCGATCCGGAGATCGCCGCCGGAAACCGCGCGCCGGAGCCGTTCCGCTCTCCCGCCGCCCGCCGCGGCGAAACGGTCCCGGCGTGGCCCGAACTGCTGGAGCGGCGCGGCGCCCTGTGGGCGAGCGACATCTCGCACTGCATCGGCGGCAGGCGCACGCCGGACGAACACTATTTCGCCAAAGTCGCCGCCGACGGCGCGGAGCTGGCGATGGCGATCACCTCCTACCACGATTTCGAGCCGCTGCCCGGCGTGTACAACTTCAAATGGGCCGACCGGATGGTCGCGATGGCGGGCCGGAACCGGATGGGGCTGGAATTCGGCCTGTGGCACTGGGACTTCGACGGCCCGTCGCAGTTCTGGCTGAAATCCGAGCTGCGGCGCGGGCTGGACGGGGGTACTTCCAGCGGCTGGCTGGGAATCCCGAGCCTGTTTTCGGAGAAATTCACCCGTCACGCCCAGCGCGCGGCGGAAGTGCTGGTGCAGCGCTACCGCGACTGCCCCGAAATCCAGCTGTGGAGCCTCCACCCCTACGGCGTAGTCGACCACGACACCACCGACATCTACGACACCAACCCGGAGGCGCTCGCCGCGTTCCACCGGATGCTGGCGCAGAAATACGGCTCCGTCACCGCACTGAACCGGGCCTACGGCAGCGCCTACGCCTCATTCGACGAGGTGCCGGTGCCGGAATCGCGCTCCGACCGGCTGCTCCGGGAGGGACGCGCCGCCCGCGCGGTCACGGTCGTCGACCGTTCCGCGCGGTGGCGGGACTGGCTCGACTTCTACCACGCCCGGACAGTCTGGTTCCGTGATCGGATCGCCCGGATCGTCCGCCGCCACGACCCGAAGCGCGCCCTCTCCGGCATCAACGCCTCCGGCGGCGTCGGCGACGCGCACGGCCAGTTGCGGAGCCTCGCCGAAACCGGCGGCTTCTACGGCGATCAGGGACTGAACATCACCCACTACTTCCGCCGCTTCCTCGCGCAGCGCCGCTACGGCCTGCCGCTGCGCCACGAGGATATCGCGCCGGTCAAGGTCGGGCGCGGCGTCACCGCCGCGACGATGACCGAACGGTGCAACTGGGATGTGTTCCAGTCGGCGATGCTGGGCTTGCGCCACTTCAATTTCGTATTCAGCTGCTGGACCGACAACGAATTCTACCGTACCGTATTCGCCAACGGCCGGATCAGGCAACTGATCAAGGACGCCGCCCGGCTGGAAGGCGATTTCATACCGGCAGGGCTGCACCACTCTTTCCTCAGCGACGCGGCGGTCGGCAACTACCGTTACCGCTCGATCAGCGTCTACCGCTGGTGGCTGATGAATGCGCTGTACACCGCGATGCTGCAAAACGGCGAACTTTTCGAGCCATTCTCCGACGCGGCGGGAATCGGGGCGCTGACGAAGATGAAGCTGCTGATCGACGACGGCTCCCCGGTGGTCGCCCCGGCTTTCGCGGCGGAGCTGGAACGATTCGTCCGCAACGGCGGCAGGGCGGTGCTGACCGCCCGCAGCGGCGAATACCTCGAAGACGAAAACACGCCTTCTTACGCGCTGCTCCGCCGTCTCGGCTACGCCGGAACGCTGACGGAACGCGATCCGGGCAATGCCGCGCTGACCTTCACCGACCGCCGGATATTCTCCGAAACCCGGCAGTTGACCGTAAACAACTACACGCCGCTGACGGTGCCGGAGGGCGGGCGGGCCGTCGCGGCACTGCCGGACGGGCGGCCCGGCGCGGTGCTGTGGCCGTTCGGCAGAGACGAAGTGCTGCTGCTGGCCGGCAATCCGGGGCCGAATGACGAAATCGCGCTGAAAGAGAGCGTTTCACCCGACGGCAAAGCGCACACGAATACGATCTGGCAGCAGGCGGAGCCGAAGCTGGTCAGGGAGTTCGCCCCGCTGCTGCGCGACCTCACCCGCTGGGGGAATGTTACGCCGGAGTACCGGCTTTCCGGTTCGTGCTACTCCGCGATGCGGAGCGGCCCGAACGAACGGCTGCTCTGCATCTTCAACCCGGGGGAACAGGCTGAACGACCGGTCCTGACGCTTCCCGCTGCCGCCCGTCCGGCCACGCTGGCCGGAATCACCCTGATCTCCGAAACCTGCCTCGGCGAATATACGGCCGAACAGCTCCGCAACGGCGTCAGGCTGCCGGAAATCCCGGCCGGGCGCTTCCTCGCCGTGCGTCTGCTGCACTGACCTACCGCGCCTGGAACTCGCGGCGCAGCAGGTCGAAAGTACCCTCCTCGATCGAGGTGCGGATGCGCCTCATCAGGTTGATGAAGTAGTGAAGATTGTGCATCGTGACCAGCCGGACGCCGAGAATTTCGCCGACGTTGAACAAATGGCGGATATACGCTTTGGTGAAGTTCCGGCAGGCGTAGCAGGTGCATTGCGGGTCGATCGGCGTGAAGTCCTTCGCATACCGCCCGGCCTTGACCGGGATGGTGTCGTTGCCGATGAAGGCGGAGCCGTGCCGGGCGAGCCGGGTCGGCATCACGCAGTCGAACATATCCACGCCGCGCGCAACGCTTTCGACGATCTGGCGCGGAGTGCCGACACCCATCAGATAGCGCGGCGCGTTTTCCGGCAGGTGCGGCGCGGCGGCGTCGACGGCGGCCATCATCTCCGGCTCGGATTCCCCGACTGAAACCCCGCCGATCGCGTAGCCGTCGAACCCGATCCCGACGATGCTTTTCGCCGCCTGTTCCCGCAGGTCGGGAAAAACCGAGCCCTGCACGATCCCGAAGCGGATCTGGCCGTCGTTCAGCGGCTGTTCGCGGGACATGCGCTCCCAGCGGGTGGTGATCGCCAGCGATTTCTCCGCCTGCTGCCGGGTGGCCGGATAGGGGGTGCATTCGTCGAACGCCATCACGATATCCGAGTCGAGGGTGCGCTGGATGCGCATCGATTCGACCGGCCCGAGGAAAAAGCGGGTGCCGTCGATGTGGGAGGCGAACCGCACCCCGTCCGGCTCCATCTTGCGCAGTCCGGTCAGGCTGAACACCTGAAAACCGCCGGAGTCGGTCAGGATCGACCGGTTCCAGTTCTCGAATCTGTGCAGTCCGCCCGCCGCGGCGATGATCTCCATGCCGGGGCGCAGAAAGAGGTGGTAGGTGTTGCCGAGGATGATCTGCGCGCCCAGCTCCTCAAGCTCGGCGGGCGACATCGCCTTTACGGTGGCGCGGGTGCCGACGGGCATGAAAACCGGGGTTTCGATCACGCCGCGGCGGGTGGTCAGGCGTCCCCGGCGCGCGGCGCTGGCGGAATCCTTTTTCAGAAGTTCAAATATTCCGGGCATGGTTTCTCCGATCCGGGCTGCATTTACAGTTCGATGAACATTGCGGCATAGGCCGCGGCGATCTCCTGCCGGGATTTGCCCAGAGCGGCGGCCAGCTTCGCGGCGAATGCGAATACCGCCCCCGGTCCCTTGCCGGTGACCACGCGGCCGTCGCATTCGGCAAGCTCCCCGGTCGGGGTCATGCCGCCGAGGTACTGCTCAAAGCCTGGATACATCGTGAAGCGTCTTCCGGCCAGGAGCCCCGCCCGGGCCAGCACGATCGGGGCGGCGCAGATCGCGGAGATGACGCCCCCTTCGCGGTCGATCCGGCGAACCAGCTCCAGCACGGCTTCGGAGTGCAGCAGATTCGTCGCCCCCGGCATTCCGCCGGGCAGGAAAACACCGTCACAAGGCTCTCCGCCGCACTTTTCCAGCAAAGCGTCGGCCTTCACCGTGAAGCCGTGGGCGCCCGCCGGTTCCAAAGAGTCCAGACCGGCGACAGTCACGTCGATATTCAGCCGGCGCAGCACATCCGCGACGGCAACCGCCTCGGTTTCCTCGAAACCGCCGGCAAGAATCATCAGAACTTTCATCATTCCTCCCCCCGGAAAAATTTGCATTTCCCGGCAATACGGATTATTTTGTTTGTTCGTACTTTTTACATTTGCATACTATATAACCACAATGCGGCTCTGGCAATATGTTCGACCGGGATTTGAATCTTTTTATCGATTACCTCGTAACCGAGCGGGGACTCAGTTCCAATACCACCGCGGCTTACCGCAGTGACCTGGAGGAGTTCCGCGACTGGCTGACGGAGCGCGGTTTCAAAGAGTGGAGCCAGGTCGACCGCGAAGCGATCCTCGATTATCTCGACGCCGAACGCGATCTGGGGCGGGAAACCGCCACACTGGCCCGGCGGCTGGTCGCGGTCAAAATGCTGAGCCGCTTCCTGACGGAAGAGGGCATCCTGAAAAAGGATGTGACCGCCGTGATGGATTCGCCGAAACTGTGGCGCATCCTGCCGGACTTCCTGTCGGAAGCGGAGGTGGACGCCTTTCTGAAGGCCTTCCCCGCCTCTGTGAAGGAGCCGTTCGAGATGCGCAACCGCGCCATTCTGGAGGTATTGTACTCCTCCGGGCTGCGGGTCAGCGAGCTGGCCCGGCTGCCGCTGACCGCCGTGGATTTCGACAACGAATTGCTGCGGGTGGTCGGCAAAGGCAGCAAAACCCGGATCGTGCCGATCGGCAAAGTCGCGCTGCACACGCTGCGGCGCTATCTGGCCGACGTGCGGCCGCTGCTGGCGGAGAAAAATCCGCGTTCCCCCTATGTGTTTCTCTCCAAAAGCGGCCGTCCGCTGAACCGGGAATGGATCTGGAATGTGGTGAAAGTCGCCGCCGCCCGCGCCGGCATCCATAAGAATATCCACCCGCACACGCTGCGCCACTCCTTCGCCAGCCACCTGCTCGCCCACGGCGCCGACCTGCGCGTCATTCAGGAAATGCTGGGCCATGCCGACATCAGCACCACCGAAATCTACACCCACATCGACTCCAACCGCCTCGCCGCAATCCATCACAAATTCCATCCGCGCGGCTGAAAAACGTCAGGCCGGTTCATGAACTCCCGGCAGAAAGGCTATTCTTCCGCCTCGACCTCGTCATCCTCAACCAATTCGGCCGGAGGATTCAGCAGCGTGACCTGCTCGCCGAGGCGGAAGGTGGTGTTGCTGATCAGGCGATGGCTCATTTCCGGCAGGATTTTGACCGGCACGTTGGAGTCGAGCGTCACGTCGAGCGAACCGTCGTCCAGCTTTTCCCACTTCACTTTCAGCCTGCCGCGGGCCATGGTCAGCGTCCCCTCCGCCCAATCCACCAGATTGAGGGCGGGATTGAAGTAGATCACGGAGTGACCGGCTTCGGCGATCCGGATACCCAGCACCTCGCGCAGCAGGAAGATATTCGGCGACACGCAGGAGCCGTCCGAAAACTTGGTCGGAGCGGGGTCCTTGCTGTCCAGAGAAATGCGCCATGCGCCGGATTCGTCGCAGAGCCGCCGCTCCCAGTAATCGCGGAAATACCGGAACGCCCAGTCCCGCTGGCCGATCGCAAACAGCATCTCCATGAACAGGAAATGGAAGTAGGGGTGCTGCGACTCCGAACTGCGGTCGAAAGGCGGATCGTAGTTGAAGAAAGAGTAGAAAAAGTGTTCAAACGATTCCAGCGGAAGCACTCCGCCGAACATCGCGCAGAAATTCGCGAAGAGATTGTGATCCGGTTCGCGCTTTTGCGAAAGCGGCCAGCGGCTGAACAGCTCCACTTCCGGATCGTAGTTGTACGCCGTCAACTGCTGCGCAATTTTCTGGGCAAGCCGGATACAGTGGTAAGCGGAATCAGGCAGCTCCACCACCCGGTATACATCGGCGGCGGAGAGCAGGAACCGGCAGAACATCGCATTCAGATAGGTCGGAATATCCCCTTCCTGAAACTCTCCGTAACTCAGGCGGCTGTGCAGCCCGAACCGGGTTTCGACGTCGACCAGCAGGCCGGTCTCCTCATCCAGCATCGCCTCGAAATACTCCCGGGTCAGGTCGAGCGCGGAAACCGACCGCTCCAACTCCACGCGGTTCGCGCTGAACCGGTAGTTGTAGAAGATCCAGATCGGCAGGAAAAACAGATGGTGAATCTGGGAAGCGTGGCGCACTCCGTAGGTCAACGCCGGAATATCGCCGTTCTCCAGCTGCGCATCGATGAACTGCCGCAACCGGGCGGTCATATAGTCGAAGTCGCCGAACACGGCCGCCATGTTGACCGCATCGATATAGGCGTCCAGCATATAGCAGTCGTGATCGGGGCGGGATTCCGACAACGGCACGAAAGCGGCCGAACGCCGCAGCGTCTGCCGCCCCACCTCCCAGAAACGGTTCAACAGCGCATCGGAGGAGCTGAAGGTGCACTCGCGCCGTTCCAGCCGGTACAGTTCCTCGAAGATGATATTGTCCACAGTGATCCGGCGCGACGCCTTGCGCACACTCACCATCACATAAAAACAATCACCGGGAATGCAGGTCAGATAGTCATTCCGTCCGGCCCGGCAGATCAGCGTGCCGGTTCCTTTCACCTGCTCTCCGCTGCTGATGAATCCGCGGCTGTTGCGCCGCATTCCCAAAGTAATATCGACGATATCGCCGGCGGAAGCATCAATGGTCAGCCGCGCAAAGCCGTAGCGCAGCGTATCAAGCCTGAACAGTACATAATCGCAGCTTCCAAGCGATTTGGCCGGCGACGGATCGCTCTCAAAGCGGCAGCTGCTCAATACGCTGGCCGGATCGGTCAGATCGCCGAGATGCGGCAGATAGCTGGTCACCTGAAGACGGGTAAAATTCAACGACGGGGTAGCCTCGGCGAGCGTGAGCTTCAAAGGGCCGACCGTGCTCCACGCCGGAGCCGTGGTGTCCACCATATCCTGATAGATACGCAGCTCGCGCCCGAATTCCGTATCCGGGAAAATAATCAGGAACCCCATGGAGTGACGGCTCGGATTCTGGATCAGCAGCAGCCGGTTCCAGCCCGGCTCCAGCAGCAGGAGATCATCCTCTCCGCACCGGCACGCCGCGTCCGCCGCCAGCCGGTTGTTGCAGAACAGCTTGAACGGGTCGTCGGTAAACAGCTTGACCGGCAGCTCCTGCGCCTCTTCACAGAAGAGATAGGTCGCGGCAGCATAGGTTTCTCCGCTCTCCCCGGCGGCACGCTTGAACAGCACCTGCGTCCAATTCGGTTCGCCGACCACCTTGCCATGCTCCTCGACTGTGAAGGCGGGATGCTCATCGTTGATCGAGGGCGGCGGCAGCGGATGCAGTTCCAGCCGCGCTCCGAATTCTCCGACCGGCTTCGACCAATCCGGATGCGTCCAGGTCGAATCCGGCAGAAACATCTGATTGATCCAGTTTTTCGGCATCAGCTCGGCGTTCAGGTACTGGGTCATGCCGAGTCCCGGCGAGATGCGCGGACGGTTGCCGCAGCAGCTTCCGCCGTCGTGAATGAACCAGCTGCGGTCGCTGCGGAGGATTTCCTGCCCGGAACTTTCCACCTGACACCACAGGCCCGGCACCCGGCGGTTCCGGCTCTCCGGATCACTCGTGTAATAGACCTGCACCGCGATCACGTTGATGCCGGATTCCAGGTAATAGGTAATGTCGTGCTGGTCGATATAGCTGGTTCCGCAATTCTGGTGGGCGCGCGGACCGAAGCCGGCGAAACGCCCGTTCACGAACAGCAGATAATTGCAGTTCGCACTGATCCAGAGATTGGTTTCAAGCCCGACGCTGGAGCACACGAACTCCTTGCGCATCAGAAGATAACTGTCCGGCCGGTCGGCCAGCGACTGCTTCCAGATCCATTCCCCGTAAATTTGACTCGGCAGTTTCACCATTCCCATAAAGCCACCTCCCTGCGTTGCCCGCAAAACGGATCCGGATTGCCAATTCGTAATCTTAATATAATTATGTCGCAGAAACCGGAGTTTGTCAAGCTCTCCGAATCACTTTTATCGATTAATTTTTAATAGTGATTACTGTTCAAAAATTACCACGGCCACCGCATAGCCCGTTTCGTGGCTGATCGACACCAGGAAACGGCCGCCGCCCCGGGATGCGGCGAACGCGGCCGCCGCCCCGGAAAGCCGCAGTTCCGGCGCTCCATTTTCCCCGTTGACCACCTCAAGATCGGTCAGAGAACAGTGTTTGCCGATGCCGCACCCCAGCGCTTTGGCGGCGGCCTCCTTGGCGGCCCAGCGTCCGGCATAAAACGTCACATCATCCCGACGGCGCTTTCCTTCCGCAATCTCGGCCGGCGTACAGGTGTGTTCACGGAATGCGTCGGGATACTTCTCCAGCATCCGCGCAATCCGGGCGATCTCGACGATGTCGGTTCCGAGTCCGGCAATCATGGCACAGGAGTTTCCGCCGTTTTTTCCGAAGCGCTTTCTCCGTTGCGGAGCCGTTCCAGCTCGGCAATCCGCGCGCGCAGCTGCTCCAGCTCTCCCCGGCGCCGCTCCAGCTCAAGCCGGGCCTTCTCCGCCTCATCCTGTTTGGCCGAGCCGGCCTTTTCGACGGCGGCTTTCAACTCTTTTTCATGCTCGGCGGCGATCCGGCGCAGCTCCTGCTGCTGCTTGCGGGCGAACTCCTCCCTGAGACGGATCGCGTCGGCCTCGGCCCGGGAGGCTGCGTCCGCTTCCAGCTTTTTCAGCTGGGTTTCAAAAACCCGGCGCTGCTCCGAAAGCTCCTGATTGAGCCTGCTGACCGACTCCTTGAAATCCGCCCGGGATTTATCCAGCAGCACCGCCAGCTCCGCCGCCTGTTTTTTCGCCTCCGCGTCACGTTGGCGCCGTTCTTCCCCGAGCCGGTCGATCTGCCCGGCCAGTTCGCCGTTTTTGCGGTTCAATTCCGCGGCGGCGACGGCGGCTTTCCGGTCGTTTTCGCGCATCTTGCCGTAGAAGCCCCACACGGCGGCGGCCAGCAGCAAAAGCAGCGCCAGGCCGCCGACCAATGCAACGACGGTCAGCGTCCACATCCGGCGGGTCAGCCGCTCGCGTTCCCGCTCCACCGCTTCAAAACGCCTGGCCAGCTCACTGAACTCCTGCGAAAACTTCGCACTCATCTCATCGAACGCCGGGCGCAGGATCGGCAGCGCCTCTCCCGGATTGAATGGGGCATTCCCGCCCGTCACCGCCGGAACCTGGCTCTCCGCCGGAGTTTCCGCGGCTGCGGCGGGCTCCGTCCCCTGCCCGGCGCTTTCGCCGGAAGCGGCGACTTCGGGGCGGATGCCGTAACGGGCAGCCAGCTGCTGCTCGATTTCAAAGGAGCTCATGCCGGAATTGCGCATCCCGGAAATTTCCTTCAAGATGTTCAGCGATTTTTCCGAATAATATTTGCGCTTGCCGCGGATTTCGGCTTCGAGATAGTCGTTATAGCGGGCGAGCCAGTCGTTGATCGTGCTGCGCGGCAGGGCGAGCTCGACCGAGAGATCGCTGGCAAGATAACGTTTCGTTTCGCCGGTCATGCCTGTTTTCCTTCCTGTGCCTGTCGTTGTGCGAAAAATTCCCGGATGCGGACAAGATCGCGGTCGATCTGGAGCTTCAGCTCCTCCGGGCCGGTAAAGGTGCGCTCCTCGCGCAGATGATGCAGAAATTCCACGCCCAATTCCGAACCGTACAGGTTGCCGGTGTAGTCGAGCAGATGAATTTCCACGCGCCGCCGTGCCTGTTCCCATCCGAAAGTCGGACAAAGCCCCACATTGATTGCAGCCGGATAGAGCCTGCCGTCACGTACCGCACACCCGGCGTAAACGCCGTCGGGCGGCAGCACCCCCGCCTTGAAATCCAGATTGGCGGTCGGGCAGGAGAGCCGGCTGGTCGCCGCCCCGTATCCGTATTCGACCACGCCGGTCAGCCGGTAGGGGCGGCCGAGCATTTCGGCGGCCGTGTCGAGCCGCCCCGCCGCGATCGCCCGGCGGATGACGCTGGAGCTGACGGTTTCGCCGCCGATCTCCAGTTCGGGGCAGGCAGTGAAATCGAGTCCGCGGCTCCGGGCGTATTCACGCAGCAGCGCGGAGTCGCCGCAGCCGCCGCGGCCGAACCGCCACCGTTCTCCGACGCAGATTCCGGCCAGCCGGAATTCCGGGCACTCCAGCAGCCGGCGCAGAAACTCCTCCGGCTCCAGCCGCGCGAATTCGGCGGTAAAACGAACCACCAGCACCAGTTCCGCCCCCGCCTCGCGCAGCAGCCGGATCCGTTCGGAGAGCGGCACCAGCAGCGTCGGAGCTTCAGTCGGATGCAGCACCGCGCGCGGATGCGGGTCGAAAGTCATCGCCGCCGGAACCGCTCCGTTACGCTTCGCCTGCCTGACCAGTTCGCCGATGATCCGCCGGTGGCCGAGGTGCACGCCGTCGAAAACCCCGATCCCGAGCGCCAGCCGGGGCGCGCAGGCCGTGTCGAAGCCGTTTCCGGCGATGCTGAATTTCAGGATATCGTTCACCTCAAACCGTCCCGGTATTGAATTTCCGTCATATCTGTCGTATATTAAAATACACTGTCATCAACGTCACGTCAACAGGAAATGCGATGAAAACCGTACTCTATCCCGGATCGTTCGATCCGTTTACCAATGGACACCGCGATCTGGTGGCCCGCGCCGGACTGTTGTTCGACCAGGTGATCGTCGCCGTCGCGGTCAATTCCGAGAAATCCCCGATGTTCACATTGGAAGAACGCAAGGAGCTGATCGAAAAAAGCTGCGCGGACCTTCCCCACGTCAAGGTGGTCGCGTTCCGCGGACTGGTGGTCGATGCGATCGAGAAATACAACGCCCAGGCGGTGTTGCGCGGACTGCGCGCCTTTTCCGATTTTGAATACGAGCTGCAGATGGCATTGATGAACCGCAGCCTGCGGCGCGAGTGCGAAACCATCTTCATGATGCCGACGCTGGAAAACTCCTACGTCGCCTCCCGGCTGGTCAAGGAGGTCGCCGCGCTGAAGGGAAATTACCGGCAGTACGTGCCGGAGGTGGTGGCCGAAGCGATCGAAGCCAAACTTGCGGAAAGGCGCGGCGGCAATGATTAAGTTTTCCGTCGCCCGGCTGGAAAAGGAACCGATCGAATTGACCGGCTCCGAACCGGCGGAGTTTCTCGAAATCGAGCCCGGCGAACTGCTCGCCGTCTCCGCACCGGTGGAATACGACCTGAATCTGAAAGCCGTCTCCGGCGGCGCACTGGTCGAAGGCCAAGTCAGCACGGAACTCTCCGGCATCTGCGGCCGCTGTCTGGAACCGGTCACCCGGCACGTCAAAAACGATTCCATCTGTCTGTTTCTGGAACTCGGCGATCAGGATGAAATGGACATCTCTGAGGAGATCCGCGCCGAAATGCTGCTGGAACTCCCGATGACGCTGCTCTGCTCGGACGACTGCGCCGGCCTCTGCCCGGTCTGCGGCTGCAACCTCAACAAAACCTCCTGCAACTGCGCCGAACCGCCTTCCGGCCCGAGCTGCTGGGACGCACTCGACAATCTCCAGCTGTAACCGCACAGCCACGCCGGGCTTTCTCCTTTGGCGCCCAAAGCGCCTTTGGAATCCGGCCGGGCAGCACCCGGTGGCAAGTTCCGCCGATAGACCAGATAAAACCGCACCCGGCACCGGCATCTTGCCGGTCGGGGGCCGAACGTCGGCTTCGGTGACCGGGCGAAGCGCTCCGAGCCGCCGGAGGCATCCCCCCCCTCGGAGGTCATTCCTGATTGGCGCGCATGAAGTGATTGCTGGCCATTTTTGCGTAAAACGGGTATTTGGCCTTGAGTTCGTCGGTCGCTCCCTGCGGAATGTACTGGAAACGGCGGTAAAACCAGAGATACTGGTCGGGATATTTACGGATGAACTCTTCGGACATATCCATCAGCGCCTGCAGCACTTCGACTTCGTCCTTGTATTCATGGAACGGCTTGGGGAGATAGGCGGAATGCGCGTAGACTTTGCCGTCGGCGTGGCGGACGCTGGTTCCATAGATGATCACGGCGGGAATGTCGTGGGCGTCGCAGTAACTCTTGAGATTGGCGGGAGCGGTGCTGCTGGCGACGGGAATATTGAAAAAATTCACGAAGGTGCCGCCGTAGCGGCCTTTGGTGTTCTGGTCGATCAGGGTGCCGACGCCGCGCCCGGATTTCAGGGCTTTGATCGCGGCGCGGACGGCGCCTTCGGAAAAGATGATTTCGAGTCCCGGCACCTTTTCCCGGTTGCCCTGATTGAACAGGCGGTTGATGTAGTAGTTGCGGATGGGGCGGGCGATCGCGACCATTTTCACGCCGGCGTAAAACGGAGCCATCACACCGGAGGCTTCCCAGCTGCCGAGATGCGGGTTTACGAAAATGATGCGCTCATTGCGTTCGACATGGCCTTTGAGCCGCTCGGTGACGTCGGGAGGCAGCACATAGCAGCGCCGGATCCGTTCCGGCTTGCCGTCGAGCCAGATGAATTCAAGCATGTTGAAAGCGAGATTGCGCAGCGATTCCCGACCGATTTCCGCCACCTTTCCGGCGGAAAGTTCCGGCATGGCGACATGGATATTGGCCCGAACGACCTTGCGGATCATCGGCACAAGATTCATCGCATTGCCGATCAGATGGCCCAGGCCGCGGACAACG
>ENA-UERN01000627-UERN01000627.1-human-gut-metagenome-genome-assembly--contig:-NODE-627-length-39729-cov-42.018788_pt1 | contig 39729 bp, 35 predicted proteins | sample MGYA00242950_ERZ507950 | MGnify/ENA primary metagenome ERZ507950 (study PRJEB26167, sample SAMN06115515) | human gut metagenome | host: Homo sapiens | place: China:Ningxia | collected 2014-11-26...
GAGCTTATCCGCGAGGCGGACAGGCGCGGCATCGGCCTGATGCTGGACATGGTGTTCAACCACACCTCCACCGAGCACGAGTGGTTCAAAAAAGCACTGGCGGGCGACAAAAAGTACCAGAACTACTACATCTTCAAGGACGGCACGCCCGACTGCTACCCGACGAACTGGGTTTCAAAATTCGGCGGCCCTGCGTGGGAATACGTGCCGTGCCTTGGCAAATGGTATCTGCATCTTTACGACGTCATGCAAGCCGACCTGAACTGGGAGAACCCCGCCGTGCGGGAGGAAATGGCCGACATCCTGCGCTTCTGGAAGGCGAAAGGCATCAAGGGTTTCCGTTTCGATGTGATCAACGTCATCTCCAAGCCGGAGGTCTATGAGGACGATTTTGAGGGCGACGGCCGCCGCTTCTACACCGATGGTCGCAACGTCCACAAGTACCTGAAGGAGCTGGTCGCCGCGGGTGGCATCGACGGTATGATAACCGTTGGCGAAATGTCCTCCACCACGCTGGAAAACTGCATCGGCTACACCGCTGAGGGCAACCACGAGCTGACGATGTGCTTCAATTTCCACCACCTGAAGGTGGATTACAAGAATGGTCAGAAGTGGGAACTGATGCAGCCTGACCACATGGCGCTGAAGAAGCTGTTCCAGACCTGGCAGGAAGGAATGCAGGAGCACAACGGCTGGAATGCGCTGTTCTGGTGCAACCACGACCAGCCCCGTGCGGTGAGCCGCTTTGGCAGCGACACGATCTACTGGAAGGAAAGCGCCGAGATGCTGGCGGTGGCCATCCACTTTATGCGCGGCACACCGTACATTTATCAGGGTGAGGAGCTGGGCATGACGAACCCGCACTTCACATCCATTGACCAGTACCGTGATGTGGAAAGCCGCAACTACTATAAGATTCTGCGCCAGCAGGACAAGTCCGAGGAAGAAACGCTGGACATCATTGCACAGCGCAGCCGCGACGACAGCCGCACCCCGATGCAGTGGGACGCGAGCGAGAACGCCGGGTTTACCACCGGTACGCCGTGGATCGGCATTGCCGACAACTACAAGGCCATCAACGCCGCTGCCCAAATGGACGCCCCGGATTCCATCCGCAGCTTTTACAAAACGCTGGTGCATCTGCGCAAGAAAATGCCGGTCATCAGTGCGGGAAAAATCGAGTTTCTTTACCCGGACAATGCCGATTTGTTGGCTTACCGCCGCTATGGTGCCGAAGATGGGGAAGAACTGCTGGTGCTGTGCAACCTGACTGAGCATGACGCACCTTACACCCTGCCAGAGGGCTGGGCAGACGCAGATAAGCTGCTGGGTAACTATCCTGACAGAAACGATGCCCTGCGTCCGTATGAGTGCCTGATCCTAACAAAGGCCTAAGATTTATTTCTCAAGTTTTTTCTCAAAACAAAAACAGGGTGCGCCCTGAATGGACGCACCTTGAAAATCCACGGACAAGAGCGATATGTACAACAGGGCTTTCCCCGTCGGGAAGGCCCTGTTTCTCTCTGTAGTGGGAGGAATTGTGTCAAATTGACACAATTCCTCCTCGTCCGTTCTAAGCAGGGTTTGGGCTGGGACCGCGTTTGCGAAGCGCAGCGCAGCAATGAAAGCCCCAGTGGGGCTTTTAAGCGGTAGCGCGGTCTGCGACAGCAGATGGAGGGGCGTTGCCCCGACAAGCGCTACCCCAACAAGATCACTTCGGAAATGCAGACGCATTGCAGAAGTGAAGTACCGGATGGACAGAACATTTTCAAGAATTGAAAATTTGTGGCCACGGGACGGTTCTTGCCCTCTACCGCTGCGCTCAAAACGCATAGACCGCAAACAGTGGCTGGAAGATCTGGTGGTCAACCAGACCATGCAGCTTGTGAAAGACGATGCCGCTATGGAATCCATCATCGCCAAGGTGATGGAACTGCAAAATAAAGAGAACACCAACATTCCTCTTTATGAGAAACAGCTTCGGGATGCAGAATCTGGTATCCAGAATATGCTCAATGCGGTTCAGACCGGTATCCTGACCAGTTCCACCAAGGAGCGGCTGGAGCAGCTGGAAGAAACCAAGCGTGAGCTTGAAGCCCGCATTGCGGAAGAAAAGCTGGCGAAGCCGAAAGTGACCGAAGAATTTATCAGGTTCTGGCTGCTGCGGTTCCGCAAGCTGGATATGAGCCTGAAAGACCAGCGGCAGGCACTGGTGGATACCTTCATCAATGCCATCTATCTCTATGATGATAAGGTCCTCATTACCTTTAACTATAAGGAAGGTACAGAAACGGTCGCTTTCGGGGAAGCCGTGAAAGCGGAGAAAAGTTCGGATATGAGTGCGCGAGGTGCACCACAAAAAAGACAGCTTTTGATAGCTGTCTTTTTTGCTTTATATGGCAATTTTCTTTCAGCAGCACCGGCAGAACAGCGGACTTGAACGAGATGTGACAAAAGGGAAGCACCGGCAGCGCTGCCGGGCACCGCGGCCTATTTGCACAGAACCGTTCAAATCGTTCTCTGCACTGGACAACCACCCCCTGTTCGCGGTATACTGAAAGCTGAATGAAATGCAGAAAAAACGAGGTCGCAGCATGGTAGAACAGGCAAACGAACTGATATTGGATCTCCTGCCCCTTTCGGCACAGACGGGACGGCTGGTGCGGGTGTACGGCACAGCGCCCTGCGTGGTGCTGCCGGGCACTCTGCCCGCCCCGGCGGGCGGCAGTTTTGCCCTGACCGAGCTGGGCGACTACTGTTTTTCGGAAAAGCCCCGCAGTCTGCCTGTGGCGGATGTCCTCTGCCGCTACGCGGTAAGCGCAGACGGCACGGTGCGGCTGACCCGGGCATTCGGGCAGGCGGTGGGGCAAAAGCCCGCCCGCCGGTACGATTTTGACCTTGACGCCCCGACAGCGGAGGAAGCAGAACTGCACCCGGTGTGCGGCAGCTTTTTAGAGGAAGTTACCCTGCCGGACAGTGTACAGGTCATTGGCAGCTGTGCCTTTTACAACTGCCGCAGCCTGCGTCTGCTCACCGTGGGCAGCAGCAGCCTGACCGTGGGCAGCGATGTGTTTTTGAACTGCTTTGCGCTGGAGACCCTGCGGGTGCAGGCCGCACCGGAGCAGCCCACCGGGCTGTTTGCACTGGTGAACAACATCACCGAGGCGGTGCAGGCGCAGTTTTGGCCCGCCGATGCCCCCGCGCCGCTGGCGGCGCTGTGGTACCCCGCCTACTGGGAGGACATCGAGGAGACCCCCGCCCACATCCTGCTGCACACCTTTTCCGGGCAGGGATATCATTACAGACAGTGTTTTCTCGACAATAAATTCCTCCCCGCAGAATATGACGCTATCTTCCCGCAGGGGCACGATGCCGATGACGCCGCCATTATGGCGATGCTCTGCTTTGCCCGTCTGCGGTATCCGTGGCAGCTGACCGAAGCTGCCGCCGGGCACTACCGGGCGTTTCTGGCAGCCAATACCGACCGGGTGTTCGCCCGCCTTTTAAAGGCACAGGATACCGACAGCATCCGCGCCCTGCTGGCGTTGGACGTGCTGGATAAAGCCGCTTTTGCATCTGCCGCCGCCCTTGCCGCCAAGGCAGAGAACGCCGCTGCTGCCGCCCTGTTGGCAGATGCGGAGCACAAAAAATATGCTCCCCAGTCCAAAAAGCAGCGGTACGATTTTGATTTTTGAGAGGTGACCACACGTTGCCAAAAGAAAAATTTTTCGACCCCCGCAAGCCCTTCCAGTCCCAGCGGCCGGAGACCCACGAAGAGTGGCAGGCGCGCATGGGCGGTGAGGTGCTGGCGGTGGTGCGCAGCGGGCTGTATCTGGACTTCCGGTTTCTGGATATGGCACTCAGCGCCCTGACCCCCGCCCCGGACGAGCGCTGCCGGGTGCTGGCTACGGACGGACAGACCCTGTATTACCAGCCGCAGCGCCTGCTGCAGCTCTATCAGGAGAACCCGAAATATCTCAACCGGTTGTATCTGCACACCATTTTCCACTGCATATTCCGGCATTTGTGGCTGAAAGGCCGCCGCGAGCCGCAGCTGTGGAGCCTTGCGTGTGATATCGCGGTGGAAAACGTCATCGACAGCTTACAGCGCAAAAGCGTGATGCGCCCGCTCACCTATGTGCGGCAGAACGCCTACCGGCAGATCACCGCCGAGGAAAAGGTGGTGGCAGCAGCGCCGGTGTACCGCTGGCTCACCCGGCAGACGCCCGGCGTGCTGCGGCAGCTGGAACGGGAATTCGTCACCGACGACCACCGCCTGTGGCCGAAGGATGCCCCGGAGCAGCCCCAGCAGATGCCCACCCCTCTGCCGCAGAAAACGTGGCAGAAGATCGGCGAGCGGATGCAGACCGAGCTGGATCTGCGGGACAAGGAGGCAGGCGAGGGCACCGATGCCTTAAAGCAGCAGGTGAAGGCTGCCAACCGCAGCCGCCGCAGCTACAAGGATTTTCTGCGCCGGTTCTGCGTCCTGCGCGAGGAGGTCAAGCTGGACCCGGACGAGTTTGACCTGAACTTTTATACCTACGGCCTTTCGGTGTACGGCAACCTGCCCCTCATCGAGCCGCTGGAAAGCCGGGAGAGCAAAAAGATCGAGGAACTGGCGCTGGTCATCGACACCAGCTACTCCACCTCCGGCGAACTGGTGCGCGCCTTTCTGGCAGAAACCTACACCCTGCTGAAAGGGCGGGAAAACTTTTTCCACCGCATGAACCTGCACCTCATTCAGGCCGACAACGCCGTGCGGCAGGATATCCTCATCCGCAACGAGGACGAGCTCATCCACGCTATGAACCACTTTGAGCTGCGGGGCGGTGGCGGAACGGACTTCCGCCCGGCCTTTGCATATGTGGACCAGCTCTGCGCTGAAAAGAAGTTTTCCAACCTGCGCGGCCTGCTGTACTTCACCGACGGCATGGGCACCTACCCGGCGCGGCGTCCCGGCTACGATACCGCCTTCCTGTTTTTGGGGGAGCGGTTCGACGATGCCAACGTGCCGCCGTGGGCCATGAAGGTGGTACTGGACGAAGAAGAATTTACCGGTGCGGCAGCTAGCCCGGCCAGCGCCCTTGCGGACGCTTTAGCCGAGGAGGACGACCTGTACCGCGAGCTGAACAACTCCTGACAAGAGGGGGAAATATTATGAACATCAAACGTGCTAAGGAAGAGATCGAACATACCGTAAAAGCCTACCTTGCCAAGGATGCGCTGGGCGAATACGCCATTCCGGCCATCCGGCAGCGTCCCATCCTGCTGATGGGCCCTCCGGGCATTGGCAAAACGCAGGTGATGGAGCAGGTGGCCCGGGAGTGCGGGGTGGCACTGGTGGCCTATACCATCACCCACCACACCCGCCAAAGCGCCGTGGGTCTGCCCTTTATCCGGCAGCGCCACTACGGCGATAAGGATGTATCGGTGACCGAGTACACCATGAGCGAGATCATCGCCAGCATCTACGCCAAAATGGAGGCTACCGGCCTTTCGGAGGGCATTCTGTTCATCGACGAGATCAACTGTGTGTCCGAGACGCTGGCGCCCACCATGCTGCAATTTTTACAGTGCAAGACCTTTGGCAATCAGGCCGTGCCTGCGGGCTGGGTCATCGTGGCGGCAGGCAACCCGCCGGAGTACAACAAATCCGTCCGGGATTTCGATATCGTCACCCTTGACCGCGTGCGCCGTATGGATATCGAGCCCGATCTGCCGGTGTGGAAGGACTACGCCCGCGCCGCCCGCATCCACAGCGCCATCCTGAGCTATCTGGAGCTGCATCCCCAGAACTTTTACCAGATCAACGCGGACGTGGACGGCACCCAGTTCGTCACCGCCCGCGGCTGGGAGGATCTTTCCAACCTGCTGGACACCTACGAGGCACTGGGCTTGCAGGCGGACGAGGAGCTGATCCGGGAGTATATCCAGCACCCGAAGATCGCCGAGGACTTCTCGGCCTATCTGGACCTGTACTACAAATACCGGGACGACTACGGCGTGGAGGAAATTCTTGCCGGGCAGGCAAAGCCCGCCGTGTTCGCACGGCTGCTGCAAGCCCCCTTTGACGAGCGGCTCAGCCTTGTCAGCCTGCTGCTGGCGGGGCTGGATACCCGCTTTGCTGCCTCTCTGCAGGCGGATGCTGTGGCCGATGCCTGCTACGCCTTTTTGCGGGAGACCAAAAAGGCGCTGGCTACCCTGCCGGAGGATATCCCGGACGGCTCCGCAGAGCTGTTCAGCCAGCAGATCAAGGACTACGAGACTGAGACCCAGCAAAAGCGCGATGCCGGTCTGCTGGGCAAGGCAGAGCTGACCAACCGTCTGCAGGTGCAGGCCGCGCTGCACCAGTGGGAAGGGGAGCTGCGCCGCGCCAACGCCGCCGGTACGCAGGAGGCCTTCGACCTGCTGCGCGGTCAGTTCCGTGCGCTGGCAGACCAGCGCGAGACCACCCAGAAAACCGCCGCTGCTGCGCTGGAAGCTGCCTTCGACTTTATGGAGCAGGCCTTTGCGGAAAGTCAGGAGATGGTGGTATTCGTCACCGAACTTACGGTGAACCCCGCCTCCCACCAGTTCCTCACCGAGAACGGCTGCGAGCGGTATTTCAAGTACAACAAGGATCTGCTGCTGGATCACCGCAAGGCCGCTTTGCAGCAGGAGCTTGCCGCCGAGCAGCGCCGCCACGGCGGGGTGTAAGGCGCGAAAAACGATTTGATTTTTTGGGGTTCAGAAACGCCTGCGGGCGTTTCTGAACCCCTTTTCTCACAAGTGGGGACGCAAAAAAGAGGACACCGCACGAAGCGGTGTCCTCTTTTTTGCTTAAGATACTGTCAGGATCAGTGGCCGCAGCTCTCGCAGTGCTCGCAGTCCTCTTCCAGCTTGCCCACAATGGGTTCCGGATCGATGCCCTGACGGCGGTAGTAGTCGGACAGAGCGGCCTTGACAGCCTGCTCTGCCAGAACGGAGCAGTGCACCTTGACCGGGGGCAGACCCTCCAGAGCCTCCACAACGGCCTTGTTGGTCAGCTTCAGTGCCTCGTCCACGGTCTTGCCCTTGATCAGGTCGGTGGCCATGCTGCTGGTGGCAATGGCTGCGCCGCAGCCAAAGGTGAGGAACTTGACGTCCACGATCACATTGTTCTCGATCTTCAGGTACATGCGCATGATGTCGCCGCACTTGGGATTGCCCACTTCACCCACGCCGTTTGCGTCGGGCAGCTCACCTACGTTGTGCGGATTTGCGAAATGCTCCATGACCTTGGCACTATACATACTTGCCATAATTACTGTTCTCCCTTCAGGCTGAACTGGCGGGCCTTGTTCTGACCCTGCAGCCACATACAACTCATAGCGCGGCGGCGGGGAATGACCTCCTCCAGCACGTCACACAGATATTTTGCTTCTTCCATGGTGTTCTGCGGGCCAAAGGTGAACCGCATGGAGCCGTGGCCGATCTCCTCCGGCACGCCGATGCTCAGCAGGACGTGGCTGGGGTCCAGACTGTCGGAGTTGCAGGCAGAGCCGGTAGAGGCGCAGATGCCGTGCATATCCAGATCCAGCAGAATGGTCTCGCCCTCCAGACCCGGGAAGCTGATGTTCACATTGTTGGGCAGACGGGGACTGCGGCCGCCGTTCAGGCGGGCTTCCGGGATGTTCTTGAGGATGCGGTCGATGACGTAATCGCGCAGCTCGCTCTCGTGGGCCATGCGCTCATCCAGATGCGCCGTGGCGATCTCCAGTGCCTTGCCCATGGCAGCAATGCCGGCCACGTTCTCGGTGCCTGCACGGTGGCGGGCCTCCTGACTGCCGCCATCGATCAAGTTCTGGGGCCATACGCCCTTACGGCAGTACAGGGCACCCATGCCCTTGGGGCCATTGAACTTGTGGGCGCTCATGGACAGCATATCCACGCCCAGCTCCTTCACATCCACGGGGATGGCACCCACAGCCTGCACCGCGTCGGTGTGCATCCAGACACCGTGCTTGTGAGCGACCTCGGCGATCTCCTTGATGGGCTGGATGGTGCCGATCTCATTGTTGGCCATCATAATGCTGACCAGCGCGGTATCGGGACGGATGGCAGCTTCCACGTCCTCGGGACGGATGTAGCCCTCAGCGGTGGGCTTGATATAGGTCACTTCAAAGCCCATGCGCTCCAGTGCAGCCATGCTGTGCATGATGGCATGGTGCTCAAAAGCGCTGGTGATGAGGTGCTTTTTGTTCTGGCGTGCCTTGGTGAAGGCAGTGCCCTTTACGGCCCAGTTGTCGGCCTCGGAGCCGCAGCTGGTAAAGAAGAGCTCAGCCGGACTTGCATTGATGGCCTTTGCCACCTGCGCACGGCCGGTGTCCACGAATTCCTTGGCCTCATAGCCCACACTGTAATGGCTGCTGGGGTTGCCGCAGGCACCGCTCAGGGCTTTGACCATCATTTCCAGTGCCTCGGGAGCACAGGGAGTGGTGGCAGCATTATCCAGATAAACCACTTTTTCCATGTTTTCCATAGGAATGATCCTTTCTTATTGAACGCGTCTGCAGGAGCCTTGAATGCCCTGTGCAGATGCGGAATCCTTTCAACGGATAAGTTATACCATATCATTCCCTAGTATGTCAATATGAATACTGGATTTTCGTGATTCAGTCACCTTTTTTGCCCTTTCCGGTCAGCTTGCCCAGCGCTACCTTCCACTTGGGGTAGCCCCAGCGCTTATCCTCGGCAAAGTCGTCCGCCAGCTTCCACGGGAAGATGCCGCCGTCAAAGTACAGGTTACCGGCTTCGTCCACCTTATCCAGCTTTTTGGGCAGATAGCTTTCATCGTAGTAGCTCTTGCGGCGGTCCGGCAGCACCCAGTGCAGGGTGCCGTCCTCATCCATGCCGGACGCCCACACGCCGAACACAAAGGTAGCGGCCTCGCCGTAGCAGTGCTGCTCAAAGCGGATAGCGCCATCGTAGTAGAACTTGATGACCTCCAGCGTGCCGGATTCCTTTTTGCCGTCCCGCCCCAAAGTAGGGCGGTAATCCTGCTGGTAACGGCAGCCGCAGTGGCTGCCCGCGAACTCTTTTGCATGGAACGACATGGCATGGTTTCCTTTCTGGTATGGTTTTAAAAATGCCCCTCAAAATCGCCCTCGATCTCGTAGGGCCAGCTTAAAATGCCGCCCAGGTCCCGCAGGTCGGTGTAGCCAAGGGCTTCCAGCTTTTGTACCGCGTCGGCGCTGCGGCGGCCGGTGCGGCAGTACACCAGCCACAGGGCGTTTTTGTCCGGCAGCACCTCGGCGGCGCGGTCGATGACCTGCCCCAGCGGCAGCAGCTTTGCCCCCGGGATGTGCCCCACGGCGTACTCGTCCGGCTCGCGCACATCCACGGCCACGGCCTTGCCGGAATCCAGCAGACGAATGGCGTCTGCGGCGGTGATCTTTTCTGTCATACTCTCACTCCTCAAAGATAGGTTCTGTTCCATCCTATGATAACAGACCTTTTTTGTTTGCACAAGAGGTTTCTCCTTTGCAAAATCCGAGTAACGTGCTATACTATAAACTGCAACAAGGAGAGGACGACCATGAAATTTTCCACCAAGAGCCGCTACGCCCTGCGCCTGATGGCGGAGCTGGCGCGCTATGCGCCGGGCACCACCGTCAGCCTGAAGGAGATCAGCGAGCGGCAGAACCTGAGCCTGAAATATCTGGAGCAGATCGTTACCCCGCTGGCGCGGGTGGGGCTGGTCAAGAGCGAGCGAGGCAGTCAGGGCGGCTACCGCCTGACAAAAGACCCCGCCGACTACACCGCCGGCGAGATCCTGCGCGCCATCGAGGGCAGCGTAGCGCCCATTCCGTGCCTTGGCAGTGTGACCAACGAGTGCCCCATGTCTGAGCAGTGCTTCACCCTGCCGTTCTGGGCCGGGCTGGACGAGGTGATCAACCAGTATATCGACAGCGTTACGCTGGAACAGCTGGCAAGCCAGCTGCCCGCACTGGATTCCACCGCGCAGGAGAGCTGCTGCAGCTGCGGCGGCACGAAAAATGAGAAATAAGTAAAAATAAAGCTTGACATTCCCCTTTGCATCGGCTATAATAATCAAGCATTCAGCGAATGTATATAGGGGTATAGCTCAGCTGGTAGAGCAGCGGTCTCCAAAACCGCGTGCCGTGAGTTCGAAACTTACTACCCCTGCCATGACGCACAGGTTCTTCGGAACTTGTGCGTTTTGTTTTTCTTGACCGCTTTTGCAAAAAAATTGCATTTTCCGCAAATTTGTGCTTGACAACAGACCGACTTTCCGATATAATAGAGCACGTTCCCGCGGTAAGACGCCGCACGAACTTGAGCGATCATGGCCCGGTAGCTCAGTTGGTTAGAGCACCAGCCTGTCACGCTGGGGGTCGTCGGTTCGAGCCCGATCCGGGTCGCCATTTGCTGCTATAGCTCAGTTGGTAGAGCGCATCCTTGGTAAGGATGAGGTCTCCAGTTCGAATCTGGATAGCAGCTCCAAAGGCAAACACCTCGAAGTCTTAGGACTTTGGGGTGTTTTTTTGCGCTTTTTCAGGGCAGGGGAGCTGTTGCATCCTACTGCTTGTGGAAACCGCCCAAAATAGAACGACTTTTTCTTCCGGTACGTCAATTGAAGCTATCTCCAAGTTGTTATATAATTAACATAATAATGAACTACGGTACAGCGCTGCGTGTGCCGTGATATTTTTGGAGGTTTTGTATTATGGCTCGTTTTACTTTGCCCCGTGATCTGTACCATGGCAAGGGCGCTCTGGAAGCGCTGAAGTCCTTCACTGGCAAAAAGGCAATGATCTGTGTCGGCGGCGGCTCCATGAAGCGTTTCGGCTTTTTGGACCGTGCCGTTGAGTACCTGAAGGAAGCCGGCATGGAAGTGGAGCTGTTCGAGGGTATCGAACCCGATCCTTCCGTGGAGACCGTCATGCGCGGTGCCGAGGCCATGCTGAAGTTTGAGCCCGACTGGATCATCGCCATGGGTGGCGGCTCTCCCATCGATGCAGCCAAGGCCATGTGGATCAAGTACGAGTACCCCGAGATCACCTTTGAGGAGATGTGCAAGGTGTTCGGCATCCCGCCGCTGCGCCGCAAGGCACACTTCTGCGCCATTTCCTCTACCTCCGGCACTGCTACCGAGGTGACCGCCTTCTCCATCATTACCGACTACCAGAAGGGCATCAAGTACCCCATCGCGGACTTCGAGATCACCCCGGATGTGGCCATCGTAGACCCCGATCTGGCTGAGACCATGCCCAAGAAGCTGGTCGCCCACACCGGTATGGACGCCATGACCCACGCCGTGGAGGCTTACGTTTCCACCGCACACTGCGACTACACCGATCCGCTGGCCATCTTTGCCATCCGTATGATCCAGGGTGATCTGGTGGACAGCTACAACGGCGATATGTCCAAGCGCGACTCCATGCACAACGCCCAGTGCCTTGCCGGTATGGCTTTCTCCAACGCACTGCTGGGCATCGTGCACTCCATGGCACACAAGACCGGCGCTGCCTTTGCAGACTACGGCGCACACATCATCCACGGCGCTGCCAACGCCATGTACCTGCCCAAGGTCATCGCCTTCAACGCCAAGGATCCCGAGGCCAAGAAGCGCTACGGCGTCATCGCTGACGAGATGAAGCTGGGCGGCGCAAACGACGACGAGAAGATCAAGCTGCTCATCGAGTACCTGCGCGGCATGAACGATGCGCTGAACATCCCCCACTGCATCCAGCACTACGGCCCAGACTCCTACCCCACCGAGCAGGGCTTTGTGCCGGAGGAAGTGTTCCTGGAGCGTCTGCCCGAGATCGCCAAGAACGCCATTGCCGACGCCTGCACCGGCTCCAATCCCCGCCAGCCCAGTCAGGAGGAGATGGAGAAGCTGCTCAAGTGCTGCTACTACGACACCGAGGTGGATTTCTGATTCGTCCTTTCTTCGTTACACCTCCCCTAGCGCCAAAAGCCCCGCAGAGCACAACGCCCTGCGGGGCTTTTGCTGGTTATGCCAGACGATTTGAAATGCCCGCCGCGTGCGCTTTGGGCATATTCAGCGGAAAAATTATTTTTAATAGAGCAATGCCGGAGCGTCTGCGGACGCTCCGGCATTGCATTTTCACGGGATTGAGACCCCAGCTGTGAAAAAGGGGTTCAGAAACGCCCGCAGGCGTTTCTGAACCCCCAATTCTAAATTATAATTCCTTGAACTATGGCCAGAGCAGCGCGGAGGCCATTCAAAATGGTTCTCCCGCGGCGGCAGGCGTTACAGCTTGCTCAGCTGGGGACCCTGTGCGGTATCCTTGACAGCCCAGCCCAGTTCGGTCAGCTGTGCGCGGATGGCGTCGGCGGTAGCCCAGTCCTTGGCCTTCTTGGCGGCAGCGCGCTTTTCCACCAGCGCGGTCACCTCGGCGGGCACCTCGTCCTTCTTGCGGTTGTACAGCAGACCCAGCACGCCGGTGATCTCGTCAAAGGCAGCGGCAGCGGTCTCCAGTGCAGCCTTGCTGGAAGCAGCAGACAGGGTGTTGATCTCCTTGACCAGATCAAACACGGCAGCCAGTGCATCCGGGGTGTTCAGGTCGTCGTCCATGGCGGTGCAGAACTTGGTGCGTGCCTCGGCAGCCTTTTCCTTCAAAGTTTCGTCGGTGCCGAAATCGGTCTTGCTCAGGGCAAAGTCCAGATTCTCGCGGCAGGTGTACAGGCGCTCCAGACTGTTCTTGCAGCTCTCGATGAGGTCCACAGTGTAGTTCAGGGGCATCCGGTAGCCGGCGGTCAGCATGAAGTAGCGGATGGGCTCGTAGCCGTAGAGGTTTGCCACATCCCGCACGGTAAAGAAGTTGTGCAGGCTCTTGGACATTTTCTGGTTGTCCACGTTGATGAAGCCGTTGTGCATCCAGTAGCGGGCAAACTCACAGCCGTTGGCGCACTCGCTCTGGGCGATCTCGTTTTCGTGGTGGGGGAAGATCAGATCCTGACCGCCGCAGTGCAGGTCGATGGTCTTGCCCAGATGGGTGCGGCTCATGGCGCTGCACTCGATGTGCCAGCCCGGGCGGCCCATGCCGTAGGGGCTTTCCCATGCAGGCTCACCGGGCTTTGCTGCCTTCCAGACGGCAAAGTCGGCGGGGTCCTCCTTCAGGTCGTCCTCCATGCGGCTGCGCAGTTCGCGGTTGCCGCTCTCCAGATCGTCCAGATTCAGGTGGCTCAGCTTGCCGTAGCCGGGGTCGCTCTTCACCCGGAAGTACACGTCGCCGTTTTTGGCAACGTAGGCGTGGCCGGAGTCGATCAGATCTTTGACGATATCGAGGATCTGGGGGATGTGTTCGGTGGCGCGGGGCTGCACGGTGGGCTTTTCGCAGTTCAGACCGGCGGCATCCTTCAGGTACTCGGCCTCAAAGCGCTGTGCCACCTCCTTCATGGAGGTGCCCTCTTCCTGTCCCTTCTTGATGAGTTTATCGTCGATATCGGTGATGTTGGAAACGTAGATCACCTTGTTGCCCCGGTATTCCAGATAGCGGCGCAGGGTGTCGAACACGATCAGCGGGCGTGCGTTGCCAATGTGGATATAGTTGTACACGGTGGGGCCGCAGACGTAGATGCGGTACTCGCCGGGCACCTGCGGAACAAATTCTTCCTTCTGTCGGGTCAGGGTGTTGAAGATCTGCATGGTCAATTCTCCTTTTTGTTCCAAACAGAAGCCGCAAAACAAAACGCCCCCGGAGCGGTGCACAAGGCACAGCTCCGAAGGCGGTTTTAAAATCAAAATCGCGGTTCCACTTCTGTTTGTCGCTCAAAGCCGGTAACGGCGGCGCACCGCACGGCGATACTTCCCCGCAAGGGTTCCCGCCGCGTGCTGTCCGGGCGCACTTTGCGCGGCGGTCTGCAAACAGGCTTCCAGCCAGTGGCCTGTTCTCTCTGCGCAGACGGTGTGCGGCGCTACTCTGCCCGGATAAACGCATTTATCCTTTTACCCCTTTATTATAGCGGTGCAGCGCAGGGAAGTCAAGGAGGAACAAAGAACGATTCAGAATGCCCGCCGCGTTGCTTTGGGCATCCTCAGCGGAAGAATTATTTTAAATTTCGGGATATCGGAACGCCTGCGGGCGTTCCGATATCCCATTTTTACCCGTGAAAAGGGCCCCCGGAGCGTCCGCAGACGCTCCGGGGGCCGAAATTATAAATCTTCTTTCCGCTGAAATTGCGCAGAGCGAAGCGGAGCGCAATCAAAATCGTCTAGCTTTACCCGGGATAGCGGCTCACTTCCAGCAGCTCCTCTGCCCGCTTTACCTGCTCTGCGGTGGGCGGTACAGCGTCCGGCAGGGGATAGGGGATGCCCAGCTTCTGCCACTTGAACAGCCCCAAGGTGTGGTAGGGCAGTACCTCCACCCGCTGCACCGTTTTCAGGCTGCGGATGAAGTCTGCCGTTTTGCGCAGCCCTTCCTCGTCGTCGGTCAGGCCGGGCACAAGGACGTGCCGGATCCACAGCGGGATGCCGAGGTCAGAGATGTGCCGCGCCATGGCAAGGATGTTGACATTGTCCTTGCCGGTGAGCTGCCGGTGGCGCTCCGGGTCGATCTCCTTGAGGTCTAAGATCACCAGATTGGTGTTAGCCATCAGGCGGTCGAACGCCGCCAGATAGGCCGGGTCGTCCGGGCGGAAAGGCTGCCCGGCGGTGTCCAGCGCCGTGTGCACGCCCTTGGCGCGCGCCAGCGTGAAGAACTCGGTCAAAAAGTCCATCTGTCGCAGCGGCTCGCCGCCGCTGACCGTGATGCCGCCCTTTTTGCCCCAGTAGTTGCGGTAGCGGTATACCCGCTGGAACAGCGCTTCTGCCGTCCACGGCTCTCCGCCCTCTGCCCATGTTTCCGGGTTGTGGCAGTATTTGCACCGCAGGGCACACCCCTGCAAAAACACCACAAAGCGCACGCCGGGGCCGTCCACCGAGCCGAAGGATTCCAGCGAGTGGACGTACCCAAGGGTCTTACAGGACGCCATGGCAGGTGCGTGCCAGCACGTCCAGCTGCTGCTCGCGGGTCAGGTCGATGAACTTGACGGCGTAGCCGGAAACGCGGATGGTGAAGTTGGCGTACTCTTCCTTCTCGGGGTGCTCCATGGCGTCCAGCAGCTTCTCCTTGCCAAAGACATTCACGTTCAGGTGGTGTGCGCCCTGATCAAAGTAGCCGTCCAGCACCTGCACCAGATTCTCCACGCGTTCGCCCGCGCTGTGACCCAGTGCCTCGGGGTTGATGGTCTGGGTGTTGGAGATGCCGTCCAGTGCCCAGTGGTAGGGCAGCTTTGCCACGGAGTTCAGCGAGGCCAGCAGGCCGTTCTGCTCTGCGCCGTAGCTGGGGGTAGCGCCGGGTGCGAACGGAGTAAATGCGGCGCGGCCGTCCGGCAGAGCGCCAGTATACTTGCCGTACACCACGTTGGAGGTGATGGTCAGGATGGAGGTGGTAGCCTCGGAGTTGCGGTAGGTGTGCCGCTTCTTGATCATCTCAAGGAAGGTCTTGAGCAGCCACACGCCGATCTCATCGGCGCGGTCGTCATCGTTGCCGTACTTGGGGAAGTCGCCCTCGGTCTCAAAACCGGTGGCAAGGCCGCTCTCGTCGCGCACCACCTTCACCTTGGCGTACTTGATGGCGCTCAGGGAGTCGATCACGTGGGAGAAGCCTGCAATGCCGGTGGCAAAGGTGCGGCGCACATCGGTGTCGATGAGTGCCATCTCGGCTTCCTCGTAGTAGTACTTGTCGTGCATATACTGGATGAGGTTCAGCACGTTGACGTACAGCCCGGCCAGCCAGTCCAGCATCTGCACATACTTGGGCAGCACCTCGTCATAGGTCAGATACTCGCTGGTGATGGGGGCGTAGTTGGGGCCGCACTGCTCGTGGCTCTTCTCGTCCACGCCGCCGTTGATGGCGTACAGCAGGCACTTGGCAAGGTTGGCGCGTGCGCCGAAGAACTGCATCTCCTTACCGGTCTGGGTGGCAGACACGCAGCAGCAGATGGAGTAATCGTCGCCCCAGACGGGCTTCATCACATCGTCGTTCTCGTACTGGACGCTGCTGGTGTTGACGGACACCTTGGCGGCGTACTTCTTAAAGGCCTCGGGCAGGGCAGAGGAGTACAGCACGGTCAGGTTGGGCTCCGGTGCGGGGCCCATATTTTCCAGCGTGTGCAGGAAGCGGTAGCAGTTCTTGGTGACCATGCTGCGGCCGTCCATGCCGATGCCGCCCACTTCCAGCGTTGCCCACACGGGGTCGCCGGAGAACAGCTGGTTGTAGCTGGGGATGCGGGCAAACTTGACCATGCGGAACTTCATGACCATGTGGTCGATCAGCTCCTGTGCCTGACTTTCGGTCAGGATGCCCTTGTCCAGATCGCGCTGGATATAAATGTCAAGGAAGGTGGAGATGCGGCCCACGCTCATGGCAGCGCCGTTCTGGGTCTTGATGGCGGCCAGATAGCCGAAGTACAGCCACTGGCAGGCCTCCTTGGCGTCCTTGGCGGGCTGGGAGATGTCGTAGCCGTAGGCCTCGGCCATCTTCTTCATACCCTTCAGGGCGCTGATCTGGCGGGCGATCTCCTCGCGCAGACGGATGACGTCATCGGTCATGGTGCCGTCGCCGCAGTTGGCAAGATCCTCCTGCTTGAACTGGATCAAAGCGTCGATGCCGTACAGGGCAACGCGGCGGTAGTCGCCCACGATGCGGCCGCGGCCGTAGGTGTCCGGCAGACCGGTGATGATGTGGGTGTGGCGTGCCTTCTTCATCTCCGGGGTGTAGGCATCGAACACAGCCTGATTGTGGGTGCGGGTGTAGTCGGTAAAGATCTTGTGCAGCTCGGCGGAGGGCTGGTAGCCGTAGGTGGTGCAGGCCTGCTCTGCCATCTTGATGCCGCCGTAGGGCATAAAGGCGCGCTTGAGGGGCTTGTCGGTCTGCAGGCCAACGATCTGCTCCAGATCTTTCAGGTTTTCGTCAATATAGCCGGGGCCGTAGGAGGTCAGGCTACTGACCACCTCGGTCTCCATATCCAGCACGCCGCCCTTGGCGCGCTCGGCCTTTTGCAGCTGCTGCAAAGCACCCCAAAGCTTATCGGTAGCCTCGGTGGGGCCAGCCAGAAAGCTTTCGTCGCCGTTATAGGGGGTGTAGTTTTTCTGGATGAAGTCACGCACATTGACCTCTTCCTTCCAGATGCGGCCTTCAAAGCCTTCCCACTGTTCAAACTGGATCATTGGAACCTCCTTGCTCCATTACGCGGTTAGCGTTTTCTAACTTCTGAGCCTTTGAAAAACCGCTCTGTCTGGGCGGTTTTCTGGGGGCGAAACGGTCTTGCGCTGCCGTCTGCGGCAGCCCTTACTACAAGGTGTAGACAAAAATAAAAACCTGCCCACAAAATCTTGCGTTATTATAATAGCAAGAACCGTTTTAAAAAGCAATAGAAAACAAGTGGGTTTTCTTCCAGCGGAAAGGCTATTCTTTGGGCAGAATGTAGAAAAAACGCCGAAACCCCGGCGGCACGGCAACTTTGCGAAAAAATTTGCAAATTAAGGGTTGACAAGACTAACCGTCTGTGGTATCCTGTTCTCGCAGCGGTGGTTAGCTAATTCTAACCACGTTGCACCAGAAAAAAGGAGCGTCTGCAAGCGCTCCGCTCCATTCCTCCATTCCTTTCTCTTTTCTACGGGAAGCGGCAGCACGGTTTGCTCTGCTGCTTCCGGCGCGGCACCGGCTGTGTTTGGTACCACAGCCGACGCAAAGAAAACAAAAACGGGACACTCAGCTTGACCACCTGAGTGCCCCGATTTTTGTTTTTACTGCCCCAGCCCCGCCAGTTGTTCATACAGCTGCGCTGCGCCGCCGCCGGGGTATTTTACGCTGACAAAGGCGCTGTTCAGGATGCACACGCCGTCAGAGTACACCGTCAGCAGAAACTTCTGGTTTTCGGCATCATCATAAAAGCTGACGGTGACCGACTGCACCGGAAAGGTGGTGTGGGTGTAGGAAGAGTATTTCTGGTTCAGTTTTTTGCGGCAGGAGACGGTGGAAAGCAATTCTGCCGTTTGTTGGAACGCTTCGCTGTCCATGGAGAGGAGGTGATAGTCCATGTCGTTTGTGCTGCCAAAATGCGCCACTTCCTCGGTGCGGAGCGTGCCCTGCGAGCTGGCGCGTACCAGTGCTTTCAGGTCGATGGGATGGTATAGCACCGCAAAAGCTGCCAGTGCAAACAGGATAAAAAATAAAGCGGTGCGGGGAATGTGGAAGCTTTTCATCTGCTCACCCCTCCTTTGGCGGCTCCATTTGGGTCAGATGCCGCTGGGCGATGAAAAAGCCCACGGCGCTGGCGGCAAATACCACATAATAGCTGGCGATGCGGTAGAGCATCAACACGCTCATCACCTCACCCCGCTCCAGAAAGCTGCCGAACACCAGCAGAAAGGCGGTCTCGATGGAGCCCATCCCGGCTACGTTGGGCAGGGCGTTGGAAACAAACAGCATCAGGCTGGTGAGCAGCTGCACCTGCCAGAAGCCCAGCGGGGAAAGCCCCATGAACCGGATGCACAGGTAGGGCAGGCAGAACAGCCCGAACAGCTTGAGCGCCTGCAGGGCAAAAATTTTCAGGCAGCGGGGCTTATCCGCCAGCAGACGGCGGCTCTCGGTGCCCAGCACTTCCAGCTGTTCCAGCCAGTCGGCGCGGCGCTGCTGCCACTTTTCGGTCTTGGGCAGAAAGCCCAGCAGCCAGCGGGCGAGGTTCTGCACCAGTGGCGAGACGCACAGCAGCACCAGCGCCACGATAACTACCGCTACCACAGCGTATGCCATGGGCAGATACCGCATGACACCGGTGGTGTTGGCGGCAAGCCAGCGGCGCTGTAACAGCAGCATCACGGTGGCGTACAAAAGCACCGTGCTCTTGTGGAAAACGTATTCCAGCGTCATCAGCCCTGCGCCGGGGCCCAGCGGCAGCCCGGCCTTGTGCAGGTAGTACAGCTGCACCGGCACCGCACCGGCACCCAGCGTGACCACGTTGCCAAAAGTGCCGCACCAGCCCACATCTAACCCTTGCCACAGCTTGAACTGCGGCAGACGGCTGCGCACGATGACCCACGCCACGCACCCCTCCAGCAGGGGGTAGCTGAGGCCGACCGCAAGAACCGCCAGCACCTGCCACACCGACAGCTGCGCCAGCGCCGCGGTGATCTCGGCCCAGTGATCCTTAAAAGTGAACACAATGATGCAGGTAAGCACCAGCAGCACCAGCAGAGAGATCGCGGTCTTTTTGCGGGAGGGCTGCTGCGCGGAGGCTTGGCTCATGGAAACAAAACTCCTTTCGGTATGGATGCTTTTAACCGGAAATTCTGGAACCAGTATAGCACATCTCCCGCCGCCCTTTGTGAACGGAAGCGGAACTTTGTTGGGCAATTTGGGGCATTTGATAAAATGGGGAGACCTCTCCCGTAAAAAACAATGCCGGGCAGCGTGCGGCTGTCCGGCATTGTTTTTTCAATTATTCTTCCCCGTCCGTCAGCTCTTTTACCAGCCTTGTCAGGGTGGCTACATAGGATTCGTTGGAGAACTGTTGTTCATATAGGCGGCGGCAGCTTTCGTGCATGGAAGCAAGCGCCTCCGGGTGCTCGATGGCCCATGTCAGCTTGTCGGCCAGCTGCTGCGGGTCGTCGTCTTTGTAGAGGAAACCGTCCACGCCCTCGGTCACCAGTCCGGCGGTGCCGGTGTGCTCCGATACGATGGAGGGCTTGCCGAAGATCAGTCCCTCGGTGACGAAGGTGGGCATGGGGTCATCGCGGGAGGCGCACACTACGCAGTTGCACTGCTCCATCAGGGATTTGACCTCCGGGCGCTCCAGCCGCTTACGGTAGAAAACGGTCTGGGGGTAGTCCCGCACCAGACTGTCCACGGCATTGTACATCCCCTTATCGGCGGCTTTGCCTACAAAGAGGAAGGCGGCTTTCTCCCGCACCGCAGAGGGCAACAGCCGGATGGCGTTGCACAGGATATCCGGGCCCTTGCGGTGCTCCAGCGAGCCTACCGTCACAAAGAGGGGACGCCCCCCGGCAAAGCTGATGTCATAGCGGGGAAACTGTTCGGCGGCGTAGTCCGGCAGACCGTAGATCAATTGCTCGATTTCAAAATCCGGCCGGACGGAGTGCATGGCGGCGGTGGCGTGAGAGCCTACGGCGCAGGCGTGGATATTTTTGCCCAGCTCCTTGGGGATGCTGTGGGCGATGAAGGGATAGCCCGCAAAGGCATCGTGCAGCCACCACAGCACCGGCACAAAGGAGCCGTTCAGGGTGCTCACCACAGGGGCTTCCACCACCGTATTGGCCAGCACAAGGTCTGCGCTGGTGGCCAGCCCCCACAGGGCACTGGAAGTAACGCAGTCCGGGCGGGTGACCACGGCGGCTCCGGCATCCAGAAACAGCGGCAGCGAGCCTTCGTCCGAGGGACCCAGCACCACCACCTCAAAGCCTAAGCTGCGCAGCACCGGCACGGCGCTTACCAGCACGATGGGCGCGCCGGTCATGGTCAGCTCGTGGCTCAGGATCAGTGCACGGCGTCCCTTGGCGGAGAACACGTCGTCGGCGCACAGCTCCCGGCGGAAGTGCAGCAGTGCCTGCGGGATGCGGCAGCTGTGCTGCGCCATGGAATGGGCCAGACGCAGCAGCTCGGTAACGCTGTCCTTGCCACGGGCGGCGGTGCGTACCTCGTCCAGCAATGCGCGGGACACCAGTGCGCAGCGGCTGCCGGGCAGGTGCTGGGTGCTCAGGTACAGGGCGGTAGCGCCGTCAAAGCCAAAGGAGGCATCGCAGATCGCAAGGTCTGCGCCCTCCCGCAGGGCGGCGGCAAAATAGGTCAGGGCGGTGGGGGTGCACTCCACATCCTCGCTTACCAGCAGCACCCCGGCCACAGCGGGGGTCAGCTCGCCCTCCAGCTGTGTCACCAGACGGAACTTGCGGTGCAGCTGGTTTTGCAGCGCCGTTTCCAGCGCCTTGTGACGCCCCGGCGCGTAGACCAGAAGATAGGTGCTCTGGGTATCGGTATAGACCTGCTTGGACAATTGCTTGCGCTGCAGGGTACTGTAACTGGTGTACATGATCCAACTCCTCCGGGCAGAATATCGGGCGGGCTCAGTGGCCGCGCAGCAGGGTCAGCAGCCTGCGCAGCGGGGCGGTCAGCCGCCAGCTGCTGCTGGCGCGCATATTTTCCAGCGAGACCTGATATTCGTGCTGGATGCCCTGCAAGGTCAGCAGCTGCTGGTTCAGCCGCATACACTCGGCGCGGCTGGCCTGCAATACCTCGGCTGCTTCCTGCGCGGCGGTGGCGTTTTTCAGCTTCAGGTCGTTCAGCGCCCGCAGCAGAGATTTGCCGGGCTGCTCGTGCAGAAAACGTCCCAGCGGGTAGTAGTGATAGTTCACCGCAAACTTCATGCCGGCACCAAAGCCGGTGGTGCAGTGCAGCGAAAGGTTGGGGTCTACGTCCAAAAACAGCAGGCTGTCCTCCTGCAATACAAGGCCGTTGACCGGCTGAAAGCTGATGCGCTCGTCCGAGATGGCAAGGTCAGTGATGCAGCAGGCCAGTTCGCCCGGGTCCAGCCGGACGGCGCGGGCGTCCTCCGGCAGAATAAAGGTGACCGATACCTCGTGGGTCAGCTCGTTGTAGACATCCTCGGTGGCGACAAGGCATTCCCGGGGCGAAAAGCCGCTGCCGGTGTCATAGAACAGCTGCGGCAGGGTAAGGGTAATGTTTTCGGCTTCGGCGCTGTGCCTGGAAAGCTCGGTCTGGCAGGCCAGCAGCTGCTGTTCCAGCTCCAGACACCGCTGCGCCAGCTGGGAAACACCCTCGTCCGAAAGCTTGAGTTGCTGCTCCAGCTCGGCAATGTGCGCCTGCATAGCAGCAGGGGTTACGGGGGCATCGTGGTTCATAACGGGATCCTCCTCTTCCTTATCCTAAGCTCGGCTGCACCGCAGCCGGAACATTCAGAATATCAGTGCCGTGGGGTGTAGTGTACCTGCGGGGTGTGCCGCCGGGCGGGGAACAGCTTGATGATCAGGTCCCGCCGCCGTTGCAGCAGGGCGCAGATCAGCCAGATGGAGCCCAGCGAAAGGACATATTGCAGACAGATGCCCAAAACAGGGCGGTCGGCGTATTTCGCCGCGAACAGATACCACGGAATAGCGGTAAGCTCTACGGTATGTATGCAGAAGATGTACAGGGAGCGGCGGCCGATGGCCTCAAAAAAGCTCACCAGCGCGTTCCGGTGCCGGTTCAGCCGCAGAAACAGCCGGACGAACAGCAGGCCGGCAAGGCCGTCCAGCAGGATGCTGATGGGGCCCATCGTCCACTCTGCCATGGACACACAGTCGGTGCTGCCGGTGGCAAAGGCAGCCACCGGGACCAGCAGAACGGCAGCCCACAGGATGCAGGACATCCGGCGGGACAAGGGCTGATCCAGCCAGTGCTGACGCTTGGCAAGGTAGCCAAGGTACAGGTACGGCGTAATCACCGCACCTTGGATCAGGCAGAAGGGCAGCTCCCATACAAGGCTGGCACCCCAGCCCAGCAGGGCACAGCCGCCCACCGCCCATGGAATGTACCGCTCCGGGAAGATGTTCAGGATAACGTCCAGCGCGATCCAGCCCATCAGCAGCGCCAGCAAGTACCACATGGGCCCGCAGGAAAAGAACTCCTGCCCGAAGTAGGTGGCGGTGTGGGGCAACCCCAGCAGAAAGCCGCCCGCCACCTTGATGCTCTCGGTCAGGGAGCCGGGCAGATAGTGAAAGGTATTATAATGAATGATAAAATGCAGCACCGTGGTAAAGACCGCAGTGTAGCAAAAGGGCTTGAGCAGGCTTTTGAGCTGCTGGTGGATGCACTTGCCGATGGAGCGCTTGCGGAAGCCGTAGCCGCTGGCGATAAAAAAGGCCGCCATCAGCGTTTCGCGATAGACAAAGACCAAAAAGGCGGTCAGCGACAGGCCGTTCGACAACTGAAGCGGATAAAGCTCCGCAGTGTGCCCCAGCACGATGGCCAGCATCCCTGCGCCCTTGAGCATATCAAACATCCCGATGGAGCTGACAGTGCGGGGCTTGGTTGTTTCCATGAAAGATTCCTTCCCTGCGCCGAGCCAATACCCCTCATGAAAAAAGCCGGATACGGCGCAAATGATCGATTTTTATACAGCATTGCCATGATATATAGCTAGTATAATGCTTTTTATAGAGACTGTCAATTTTGTTTTGCAGTCCGCACCATACCGGAACTGGTATTTTGCGCTAAAAATTGTAGCATAGAAACCGGAAGATTGCAACGAAAGGTAGAATTTGGCCGGGCTGTGCCCTAAGATATGCAATAGAAAGTTGCCAAAAATGGAAATTAAATGTTGCAGAAGTATTGCATTGCGCTGGAAGATATTGTATACTGGGCACAGTGCGACGCACCGCTGCATGAAAGGACAACGTGGGAGGAAAAAGCAATGATGAAGGTAAAAGTATTGGACAACGTTTATGATCTGGTCACGCTGAATATGGAGCAGCGTTTTTCGGAGCGCGTGGCGCTCCGCTTCTATAATAAGGATACGGACGAGGTGACCGTAGTCCATTATAAGGACTACGCGCGGGATATCCGCCGGGCGGTCAGCTACTTCCAGAGCACCATCCCGGATATCAAGGGCAAAAAGATCTGCCTGCTGAACAAAAATTGCTACGAATACGCCGTGAACACCTTCGGCATCATTCTGGCGGGCGGTGTGCTGGTACTGCTCAACCAGCACAAGAGCTGGGACGAGCTGTCCTACGAGCTGGGGCTGGTGGATCCCGCCGCCATCCTGACCGACGGCGATGACTACGGCACCAAGGAGCAGCTGGAAGCCGCCTACGGCAGCATCCTGCGCCCGATGGACGGCTTCCGCGCTTATGAGCCGGTGGCAGAAATGCCCCGCTGCATCGGCCACGATGACCTGATGATCCTGATGTTCACCTCCGGCACCACCGGACGCAGCAAGGGCGTGATGCTGAGCGAGCGCAACTTCTTCAGCGTCATGCGCGCCCATGTGCAGATCGGTGAGCACATGATGGAGTATAAGCACGACCCGGAGCTTGTGGTCAGCCAGTACACGGTGCTGCCCATGTTCCATCTGGGCGCGTTCATCTGCCTGTTCTCGTGGGCGCACGCGGGCTGGGGCCTGAACGTCAGCGGCGATATCCGCAACTTCTATAAGGAGATCCAGCGGATGCCCAGTCAGGTCATGGCGGTGGTGCCGGTGATCATGAACTCCCTGCACAAGGACGTGATGCGCGGCCGCAAGAAGCGCTTGGGCGAGTTGTGGGTGCCCATCTGCTCCTCTGCCATGTTTGACCCGCAGGTGATGCTGGATATGGCCACCAACGGCATGTTCGTGGTGCAGACCTACGGCGCTACCGAGACCTGCGGCGACGGCATCATCAACTATGCGCAGGATGAAAAGCACATCGGCGCTGTGGGACAGGGCAACGATTATCTGGATTACAAGCTCGAGCCGGACGGAGAGCTGTGCATCCGGGGCGACAGCATCATGCTGGGCTACTACAAGGATCCCGAGGCCACCGCGGAGGTCATCGACAAGGACGGCTGGTTCCACACCGGCGACCTTGCCCGGGTGGATGAGGACGGCTACTACTACATTACCGGCCGCAAGAAGAACCTGATCATTCTGGACAGCGGCGAGAACATCAGCCCCGAGGAGCTGGAAGGTCTTGTGGAAAAATGCCCCGCTGTGCAGGAGTGCATCGTGAAGGAAATGGGAAAAAAGATCGGCGCTGTGGTGTACTGCCCGCAGGACAAGCAGCAGACCGTGCAGGAGCATATCACCGAGATGAACCGTACCCTGCCGCTGTATAAGCGCATCGGTGTGGTGGAGTTCAGTGCAGAGCCGCTGCCCCGCAACGCCACGGGTAAACTGCTGCGCTGAGTATAAAATAGATGGGATAAAACGGAAAGGAAAACTACAATGGGCAAATTTGTGGAAACTATGTACGATGCCATTACGCAGGGCATGGAAAAGGAATTTCCCCAGCGCGTGGCCTTCCGCTACTATACTGAGGAGACCGACACCGTGACCACCGTCCTTTTTAAGGAGCTGGCACAGGATGTCCGCCGGACGGTCACCTACCTGCAGAGCACCATCCCGGATGTGAAGGGCAAAAAGGTCTGCCTGTTGAGCAAGAACAGCTACGAGTATGTGGTAAACACCTTCGGCGCGATCATGGCAGGCTGCGTGCTGGTGCCGATGAACCAGCGCAAGAGCTGGGCAGAGATGTCCCACGAGCTGGAGCTGGTAGAGCCCGCCGCCATCCTGACCGACGGCGAGGACTACGGCAACAAGGAGCAGCTGGAGGCCGCCTACGGCAGCCTGCTGCACCCCATGGACGATTTCCGCAACTATGAGCCGGCGGCGGAGCTGCACCCCATCGGTCACGATGACCTGATGGTGCTGATGTTCACCTCCGGCACCACCGGCCTGAGCAAGGGCGTTATGATGAGCGAGCGCAACCTGTTCAGTGCAGGCCATGTGCTGTGGGCCATCTCCGCACAGCTGGAGGACAAGATCAGCCAGAAGGAGCCCCTGCCCGGCCACTACATGGTGCTGCCCATGTTCCATCTGGGTGCCTTCATCGACCTGTTCTCCACTACCGTCATGGGCTGGCCGCTGAACCTGGGCAACGATATCCGCAACTTCTACCGTGATATCCAGAAGATGCCCAGCCAGGTCATGTCTGTGGTGCCGATGATCATGAACGCCCTGCACAAGGACGTGATGCGCGGCCACCGCGACCGTCTGGGCGAGCTGTGGGTGCCTATCGGCTCCTCTGCCATGTTTGACCCGCAGGTGCTGCTGGATATGGCGCACAACGGCATGTTCGTCATCCAGTGCTACGGCGCTACCGAGACCTGCGCCGCCGGCATCATCAACTTTGCGCAGGACGAAAAGCACATTGGTGCTGTGGGTCAGGGCAGCGAGTACATGGACTACAAGATCGAGCCGGATGGCGAGCTGTGCATGCGCGGCGACTGCGTGATGATGGGCTACTATAAGGACCCGGAGGGCACCGCAGAGGTCATTGACAAGGACGGCTGGGTACATACCGGCGACCTTGCCCGGGTGGACGAGGACGGCTACTATTACATTACCGGCCGCAAGAAGAACCTGATCATTCTGGACAGCGGCGAGAACGTCAGCCCCGAGGAGCTGGAGGGCATGTTAGAAAAATGTTCCGCTGTACAGGAATGTATCGTAAAAGAACTGGGCAAAAAGATAGGTGTTGTGGTATACTGTGAAAAGGAGCACCAGCAGACCGTGCGTGACTTTGTTGCCCAGATGAACCGCACCGTCCCGCTGTACAAGCGCATCGGTGTGGTGGAGTTCAGCGAAACGCCGCTGCCCCGCAACGCTACGGGCAAGCTGGTGCGCAAGTAAAACGCAACAGAAAGGAAGCATAATACGATGGAACGTGCAGAAATCATTTCTCAGATCACGGCTATTCTGGAGGATGTCGCAGAGGTATCGCCGGAGGATGTGACCGAAAGCAGCGTCCTGATGGACGATCTGGATCTGTCCTCTATGGAGATCTTGACCATTGTGGCAGATCTTGAGGAGACCTTTGGTCTGCGCATCCCGGAAAAGGAGCTGCGCAACTTTGTCACCATGGGTGATCTGGTGGATTATCTGGTAGCAAACGTGGGGTAAAAACCAATGGAAACACAACAGCGCTCGACGGAATATAACTTTCAGGGAATCATGTATTTTTTTCGTCGGGAAAAGATCCAGTGCCGGTACCAGTTCTCGCTGCGGGATGCGGTGGATATCACCCTCTTGCAGCGGGCACTGACAACGGCCTTGGCAAGTGCGCCTTATTACACCCAGCGTCTGGTGCAGGAAAAGCGGGAGATGTGGCTGGAGCCCAACACGGAGCCCTGCCTTGTGTACCCCGGCAGCACCATGCGCAATATCCCGGAGGAAACGAACGGCTATCTGTTCTGCGTCAGCTGCGAAGGGGATACCGTCTATTTTGACTGGTACCACTTCCTACTGGACGGCCACGGGGTATCGCCCCTGTTCACCAGCATTCTGGAGCAGTACTGCAACCTGCGTTACGGCACTGCTTTTGCGGTGCAGCAGATCGTGTGCGACCCGCCCTATGATATGGAGGCCATGCTGGCAGAGTACCCGCCCGTGGAGGCCGGGAGCGACGCCATCCAGCGGGACGTGGTGCAGACTTATGAGGGTGCGCTGCGCCGCACCCGGGTGTGCTTGAGCAAGCAGAGCCTTGTGGAAAAAGCGCTGGCGAACAATGCAAAGCCGGTAAGCGCCCTGATGGGGCTGTTGTGCATGGCTATGCGGGAGTATCTGGACAAGGAGAAGATCCAGTATTCCTACTCCTCCGATACCCGCGATGTGGCTGGTGTGCCGAACGCACTGTACAACTGCGTATGCAGCTTTGAGCATACGGTGCAGCTGCAAGCAAACACCCGCCTTGCGGATTTTGTATCTGATATTGATGCAGACATCAAGCGGGACTTGCAGCCGCAGTCCAAGCGCCGCCGCATGACCGAGCAGATGGGTTGGGTGTACAAGGTGGACCAGCAAAAAGCGCCCCTGCGCATCAAGCAGCGGGTGTTCCAGATGGGCGAGTACATCGGCGGCACGATCTCGGATTTCTGGCTCAGCTATCTGGGTAATCCGCTGATGCCCGCCACCCCGGAGCTGGCACAGTACACCACGGATTTTGGCGTCTGGGTACCGCCGGAGGGCGCATCTGTGGGCGTGGAAGCCGCCAGCCTGAACGGAAAGATCATCCTGTGCATCCACAACAAGGCACCCAACCCGGGTCTGGCCGAAACTCTCCGCAAGACCTTTGAAAACGAAGGCGTTGCGGTGCTGGAAGCCGAGGATCTGGACTGAGAAATACATATCATAAAAGCAAAGGGCTGCTGCACGTTTTTGTGCAGCAGCTTTTTTGCTGTGTTTTATAAGAAAATCCGGTTGCAAAGCTGCGAAAAAATGGTTAAATAGAGAAAGGATATTTCCGCAAGGAGAGGTACACCATGGAACAACAGAACACGCGCCTGCGCAATGCGGGCTTTGCGACCTTTTTCTTCAGCGGCATCTGTGCCATCAGCGCAGGTGTGGTGGTCAGCCTGCTGCAGGAGCGCTACGGCTTTGCCTACGGCATGACCGGTACACTGCTCTCTCTGATGAGCGTGGGCAACCTGCTGGCAGGGCTGCTGATGGGCATGCTGCCCAGTGCGCTGGGTATGAAACGAAGTGTGCTGCTGCTGACCATTGGTTACGCGGTGGGTTATGCCGTCATGGGGCTGACCGGTGCAGTGGCGCTGCTGGCAGCGGCCTTTTTTGTGGTGGGCATCGCCAAGGGCAGCGTCATCAATACCTGTACCATTCTGGTCAGCGATCACTCCGCCGACCGCACCCGGGGCATGAACCTGATGCACAGCTGCTATGCCTGCGGCGCACTGCTGTGTCCCTTCCTCATCGCGGCAGCAGCCCGGGTAAGCACCGAGCTGGCTGTGTTTTTACTGGCAGCTATGGGCCTTTTGCTCTGGCTGGTGTACGTCTTTACCCCGCTGCGCGGCGGCAAAAGCAGCGCGAAAAAAGAAGCCATCGACTGGAGCTTTCTGCGCTCTGCCCGCTTCTGGCTGCTGACCGGATTGCTCTTTTTCCAGAACGCCGCCGAGCAGAGCGTCAACGGCTGGATGGTGACCTATTTCAAGGGCAGCGGCATCATTGCGGGTACGCTGGCGGCCTACACCGTCACTGTGATGTGGGGCGCTACGCTGGTGGGACGTCTGCTCATTGCATTTGTGTTCCCCTTAAAAAAGCCCCGCAAGGCCATGGTGGGCATGAGCGTGCTGTGCACCGTGTTTTATGTGCTGCTGGTCATGGCGCACACGCAGGGCGCAGCCATTGCGCTGCTGTTCGCCTTTGCCATCTCGATGTCCGGGCTGAACCCCACCGCTGTGGCCAGTGCGGGACGCATGACCAGCGTGACCAGTATGGGCATCATGCTGCCGGTGGCCTCCAGCGGTGCCATCCTGATGCCGTGGGTCATCGGCATTGTGGCCGAGCGTGCGGGGCTTGCCGCCGGTATGGCCTCCAATATCGTGCCCTGCGTGGGGCTGGTGGTCTTTACCCTGCTGGTGGCAAGACTGCCGGAGGAATAAACAAAAAGCCTGTCTGCACGAACTTTTGCCGTGCAGACGGGCTTTCCTTGCATTATCCCTCAATGCCTCTTGCTTTTGCGCTGAACTCGCAGCCGCAGTAGTCTTGCCGGTACAGGCCATACTGCTCCGAAAGCTGCAGGCTGCGCAGGTAGCCGTTGTGCTTTTTGAAGTCGGAGGGCAGATGCTTTACCCCGAACTCTGCCTCCAATTCCTGCCCGATGGCGTTGATGCGGGCGGCGTCCTTGTGGGGGCTGATGGACAGGGTGGTGGTGAACCAGTCAAAACCATTGTCCCGGGCGTACTGCGCCGCGCGGCGCATCCGCAGCCGGTAGCAGACGGTGCAGCGGCTGCCGCGCTCCGGCTCGTTTTCCAGCCCGGCTACGGCGGCGTAGAACTGCTGCGGATCGTAAGTGTCCTCCACCACGGTCACCCCCAGCGGGTGGGCGGCTGCTACAAACTTTTGCAGCTCCTCGCCCCGGCGGTAGTACTCTGCCGCCGGCCATGTGTTGGGGTTATAGTACAGCACCGTGATCTCAAAATACCGGCACAGCTGTTCCAGCACGGCACTGGAACAGGGGCCGCAGCAGGCGTGGAGCAAAAGCCGCGGGCGGGTATCGCCAAGGGTTGCCAGCACGGCGTCCATCTGCTGTGCATAGTTGCGTTGTGTTGCCATTGGTATCATCCTTTGCTATAATGGTCTTGTCTACATTATAACATATTTTACGATGAAATACAGGAGGTTCCCTCATGACAGAAGAAAAGATCGCCCGCATCAATGCGCTGGCCAAAAAGAGCAAGACCACCGGCCTGACCGAGGCCGAAAAAGCCGAGCAGCAGGCGCTGCGGCAGGAGTATCTGGCCGACATCAAGGCCAGCCTGCGCAGCCAGCTGGAGCGCACGTCCATTCAGGAGCCGGACGGCACCATCCACAAGGTGACTCGCCGTACCGACCTGACCGGGGAGCGCAGCTGAGAGCGGAAGAATCGTTTGATTTCGGGGTACAGAGACGCCTGCGGGCGTTTCTGTGCCCCGTTTTTACAGGTGGTGCCGCAAGGCTTCCCCGCACGCATTTTTGCCTATTCGCATAGGATGGCGCACAGCGGAAAAGGGGAGATGATGGCATGAGACAGACAAAGCGGTTTGCGGTGGTGGGCAGCGATGCCCGGCAGGCGGCGGCAGGGCGTGCACTGGCGCGGGCAGGGTATACGGTGGGCGGCGTGCAGCAGCTGCCGCAGGCAGACTGCATCCTGCTGCCGCTCCCGCTGGAACAGTCCGGTCTGCCGCTGGCGCAGCTGCTGGGCACGGCAAAGCCCGGCGCGCTGGCGCTGGGCGGCAAGGTAACGGACAGTGCAAGGACCATCGCCCGGGCGGCGGGGGTGGAGCTGGTGGATTACTTTGCCCGCCCGGAGCTGACCGTGTATAACGCCATCCCCACTGCCGAGGGCTGCATCGGCATTTTGCTGGAGCGGCGCAGCCGTACCCTGTGGGGTGCAGCGGTGCTGGTGCTGGGCTTTGGCCCTGTGGGGCGGGCGCTGGCGGTACGTCTGGCAGCACTGGGCGCGCGGGTGACCGTGGCGGCACGCCGCCCGGTGCAGCGGGCGATGGCAGAGGAGCTGGGTCTGCGGGCGGTGCCGCTGACAGACCTTGCCGCAGCAGCTGCCGCCTTTGATACGGTGGTGAACACCATCCCCGCGCCGGTGCTGACGGCGCAGGTGCTGGCAGCACTGCCGAAAGGGTGTCTGATCGTAGATCTGGCCTCAAAGCCCGGCGGCACGGACTTTGCCGCCGCCCGGCGGCTGGGGCACACGGCGCTGCACGCGCTGAGCCTGCCGACAGTCTGGGCACCGGAAACGGCAGGGGAGGCGCTGGCGCGCACGGTACAGACCATATTGAAGGAGCGGGAGGGAACGGTATGACCACAGAGAAAAAGGGCTGTCTTGCCTTTGCGGTGTGCGGCAGCTTTTGTACGCTGGAGGATGCCTTGGGCGCGGCGCAGGCGCTGACGGCACAGGGCTGGACGCTGCTGCCCGTCATGAGTTTTGCCGCGCAGCAGGATACCCGGTTCGGCACCGGGGAGAGCTGGCGGAAGCGTTTGCAGGCCGTTACCGGGCAGCCGGTGCTGGATACCTTGCAGGCGGTGGAGCCGCTGGGCCCCCGGCGGCTGGCACAGGCACTGGTGGTCGCGCCCTGCACCGGCGCAACACTGGCGCGGCTGGCGGCGGGGCTTTCGGATACGCCGGTGACCCTTGCCGCCAAAAGTCTGCTGCGGGTGGGCAGCCCGGTGGTGCTGGCGGTCTCCACCAACGACGGCCTTGGCGCTTCCGGCGAAAACATGGCGCGGCTGTGCCAGCGCAAGCATTATTACTTTGTACCCTACGGGCAGGACGACCCCGTTACAAAGCCCCAGAGCCTGAAGGCAGACCTTGCCCTGCTGCCCGCCGCCGTGGACGCCGCTTTGCGGGGCGAGCAGCTGCAGCCGGTGCTGCTGGGACAAAGGAATGCGTAAATCTCTTTTCAGCGGGGAAAAAATGTGGTATACTTCAAACGATGCCTTGCGGGCATAAAACGGATAAGCGGAGAATACCAGATGAAAAAATTTACCGCAGCACTGTGCACTGTGCTGCTTTTGATAGGCGCTGTGCTGGTGCCCGGCGCGGCAGCAGCCGGCCCGGCACTGGCCAATACTCGGGGCTACTGCATCATGGATGCAGACACCGGCCTTGTGCTGGCGCAGCAGAATATGGACGAGGAACTGCACCCAGCTTCCATCACCAAGGTGATGACCCTTGGGCTTGCCTGCGAAAAGGCGCAGGGGGACTGGGACGATGTAAAGCTGACCGTGACCCACGAGGATGTCTACTCACTGGCGGGCACGGATTCCAGCCATATCGCTCTGCGGGAAGGGGAAGAAGTCCCCTTGGTGGATGCGCTGTACGCCACCCAGATGGCCAGCGCCAACGACGGCGCCAACCTGCTGGCGGAATATTTCGGCGGCGGCACCATCGCGGACGGTGTGGCGGCCATGAATGCACAGGTGGAGGAGCTTGGCCTTGCCCACACCCACTTTGCAAACCCCCACGGCATCAGTGATGAGGACCACTACACCAGCTGCTACGATATGGCACAGATTTTGCGCTGGGCATTGCAGCAGCCCGGGTTTGAGGATGTGTTCACCCGCAACCAGATGTACACCATGCAGTCCACCAACATTCAGCCGGTGATCCGTTACTTCTCCCAGCAGGATAAGATCCGCATCGGCTCCAGCCGCTACCATATCGGCAGCGTGCTGGGCTCCAAGCTGGGCTACACCAACACCGCCCGGTACAGCTATGTCTGTCTGGCAGAGCAGGATGGGGTACGGCTGATCTGCGTGACCATGCAAAGTCAGCTGAGCACCGATAAATATAACGATATGCGCACTCTGCTGGACTACGCCTTTGCCACCTATAAAAACTACACCCAGCTGCCCGGCGGCACGGTCACCGCACAGCTGGCAGTGGCGGGCGGCGGGCAGAGCCTTGGCACCGTTACCGTAGCCGACCCCGGGGTGAAGCTGCTGCTGGCCGAGGGCTTATCCGCACAGGATGTGACGGTGGATCTGGAGCTGCCGGAGCAGTATCTGCTGGGCGCAGAGCCTGCCGTGTACGCTGTGTACACCCTGAACGGCGGCGCAAAACAGGAGAGCACCAGCGTGCGGGTAAAGGCCGAGATCACGGGTCTGGCCGAGCTGCTGGAGCAGAGCGCCGGTACAACGCTGGAAGCCGCCAAGGACGTGGAGCCGACCAGCAGCGCATGGCTGCTGGCGGGCATTTCGGTGGGCTGCACGGTGGGTGCAGCTGTAATCACGGTGCTGGTGCTGCGGGTGTACGCACGCCTGAAAAAGCGCCGCAAAACGGCAAAGCGCCGCAACAAAGCGTAAAAGCCTGTTCCAAACCAGACTTTTCCAGATAAAGAAAAAGCTTTCAGAAAAAAGAGAGGTACAATATTATGGGTAAGTTTATTTTTACGCAGACCGAGATCCCCGGCGTGGTGGTCATTGAGCCGCAGGTGTTCGGCGATGACCGCGGCTATTTTATGGAGACCTACCAGAAGGATCAGTTCGCAGAGGCCGGCATCGACAAGGAATTCGTGCAGGACAACCAGAGCCGCTCTACACGGGGCGTGCTGCGCGGGCTGCACTTCCAGAAGAACCACACCCAGGGCAAGCTGGTGCGCGTGACCAAGGGCGAGGTGTATGACGTAGCCGTGGACTGCCGCCCCCACAGCGCTACCTTTGGCAAGTGGGTGGGCGTGACCCTTTCCGAGGACAACAAGAAGATGTTCTATATCCCGGAGGGCTTTGCCCACGGTTTTCTGGTGCTGAGCGATGTGGCAGAGTTCTGCTATAAGTGCACCGATGTCTACGACCCCACCAGCGAGGGCGGCATCCCCTACGACGACCCCACCGTCAACGTGCAGTGGCCGGACTGCGGCTGCGAGCACAAGACCAGCGCAAAGGACAAGCTGCACGAGCCTTTTGCCGCCCAGAAGTTCGAGTATTTTGAAAAGTGGTGATCGCCCGTGGCAAAATTCAAAGCAATGTGGAACGGCTTCTGGCGCTACCGCTATCTGCTGTGGAACCTTGTAAGCCGTGATTTCAAGCTGAAATACCGCCGCAGCGTGCTGGGCGTGGTGTGGAGCGTTTTGAACCCGCTGCTGATGTGCCTTGTGTACTGGGCGGTGTTCAGCAGCCTGATGGATATGCGCGGCAGCGGCATCGACAACTTTGCCGTCTTTCTGATGTGCGGTCAGCTGCTGTTCAACTTCTTCAACGAGGCTACCTCCACCAGCATGAGCAGCGTACTCAGCGCCGCCCCGCTGCTGAAAAAGGTGTATATCCCCAAGTATATCTTCCCGCTGGAAAAATGCTGCTTTGCCATGGTGAACTGCATCTTCAGCTTTGTGGCCCTGCTGCTGGTCATGATCTTTACCGGCGCACCCTTCCACCTGACCATTCTCGAGGCGCTGTACCCGCTGGTGACCTTATTCTTCTTCAGCCTCGGGGTCAGTATGTTCTTGGCGGCGGCTACTGTGTTCTTCCGGGATATCATGCATATCTGGAGCGTGTTCGTCACCGCGCTGCTGTATTTCTCCGCCATCTTCTACGACCCCACCCAGATGACCTTTTCCATCGGCGGCTTCAATATGCAGCAGATCATCAAGCTGAACCCCATGTACTGGTATATCACGGGCTTCCGCCGCACGGTGATGTGGGGCATCCCGCTGGATTGGAATATGTTCCTTGTCTGCGGCATCTGCGCGGTAGTGTCCATGGTAGTGGGGCTGCAGGTGTTCCGCAAAACGCAGGACCGCTTTGTGCTGCACATTTAAGGAGGGTGAACAATGGAACCGATCATCAAAGTGGACAATGTTTCCATGTGCTTCAACCTTTCCAAGGAAAAGCATGAGAGCCTGAAGGAGTACTTTCTGGCTATGGTGCAGGGACGGCTGCAATACGACGAGTTCTACGCTTTAAAGGACGTCAGTCTGGACATCATGCCCGGCGATTTTTACGGCCTTGTGGGCTTGAACGGCTCGGGCAAATCCACCCTGCTCAAGACCATTGCCGGGGTGTACAAGCCCAGCAAGGGCAAGGTGACCGTAAACGGCACCATCGCCCCGCTCATCGAGCTGGGCGCGGGCTTTGATATGGACCTGACCGCCCGCGAGAATATCTACCTCAACGGCACGGTGCTGGGCTTTTCACCTAAGTATCTGGACGAAAAATTTGACGAGATCGTGGAATTCAGCGAGCTGGAAAACTTTCTGGATGTGCCGCTGAAAAACTACTCCTCCGGCATGGTGGCGCGCATCGGCTTTGCCATTGCCACCATCACCAAGCCCGATATCCTTATCGCGGACGAGGTGCTGTCGGTGGGTGATTTCCTGTTCCAGCAGAAGTGCGAAAAGCGGATGCAGGAGCTGATGGCGGGCGGCACCACGGTCATTCTGGTGTCCCACTCCATCGAGCAGATCGAGCGGATGTGCACCAAGGTGGCATGGCTGAGCCACGGCCACCTGAAAATGAACGGGGACACCCAGACAGTCTGCGCCGCCTACAAGGCGACCCAGCGCGGCGAGGTCTGATATGAATGTACGGTTGAAACGCGCCAAGGAGCTTGTCGGCTACGCCGTGCAGCTGACAAAGGACGAGGGTCTGCCCACCATGGTCAAACGCGGCGCGGGCTTTGTGAAGCGCCGCTGCTTTGGCAAGCGTGCACGCTACCTGCCCGCCAAAAAGGTGCTGGAAGCGCAGCGCGCAGAGATGGCAGGCAAAACGGCGGCAGACTGCGGTCTGCCCACCATTTCGATATTGACTCCGCTGTATAACACCCCGGAAAAGTACCTGCGGGAATTTCTGGATTCCTTTGTGGGGCAGACCGCGCCCAACGGGCAGCTCTGCCTTGCTGATGCTTCGGATGCCGCCCACGGGGACGTGGAACGGATCGTAAAGGAATATCAGCAAAAAAATCAACAGATCGTATACAAAAAAATCGAAAATAAGGGCATTGCCGCCAACACCAACGCCGCCGCGCAGCTGGCGACAGGGGAGTATCTGGCGCTGGCTGACCACGACGACATTCTGGCACCCCATGCCTTGTACACCATGGGCAAGGCCATCCTGCAGCTGCGGCAGCGCGGCGAACCGGACGGCTTTCTGTACAGCGATGAAGCCCTGTTCACCAAGAGCATCCGCCGCCCCATGGTGGCGCACTTCAAGCCGGACTACGCCCCGGACTACCTGCTGTGCTGCAACTACATCTGCCATCTGGCGGTGTTTAAAAAGGCACTGTGGGAGCAGCTGGGCGGCGAGCACCCGGAATGCGACGGCAGTCAGGATCATGATCTGTTCCTGCGGCTGCTGGAAAAGACCGGCGGTGCCGCCCATGTGCCGCAGGTGCTCTACTACTGGCGGGTGCACGCGGGGTCTACCTCCGGCGGTGCAGACGCCAAGCCATACGTTGCGGCAGCGGCGAAAAAGGCGCTGGCAGACCACCTGACCCGCACCGGGCGCACCGGCACGGTGGAGGACGGCCTGTTCCCCAGCACCTACCGGGTGAAGTGGGACATTGTGGGCGAACCGAAGGTAAGCATCCTTATCCCCAACAAGGACCACACCGAGGACCTCGAAAAGTGCCTGCACAGCATCTGGACAAAGACCGCATGGGAGCACTTTGAGGTCATTGTGGTGGAGAACAACTCCACCGATCCCGCCACCTTTGCCTACTATAAAAAGGCGCAGCAGCGCTATGACGGTCTGCGGGTGGTCACCTACCCGAAAAAGGGCTTCAACTTTTCCGGCATCAACAACTTTGGCCGCAAATATGCCACCGGCGAGTATCTGCTGCTGCTGAACAACGATGTGGAGGTGCGCGGCAGCGACTGGCTCACCGAACTTCTGCGCCAATGCGCCCACCCCGGCGGGGCGGCCGTGTGCGGTGCGATGCTTTATTACCCGGATGAGACCATTCAGCACGCAGGCGTCATTACCGGGCTGGGGGGCTACGCGGGGCACAGCCACAAGTACAAAAAGGCCGGCGGCAGCGGCTATATGTTCCGCACCGCCACGGTGCAGGACTTTTCCGCTGTGACCGGTGCCTGCCTGCTGGTAAAGACCAGCGTGTGGGACGAGGTAAAGGGGCTGGACGAAGCCTTTGCGGTGGCCTTCAACGATGTGGACTTCTGTCTGCGGGTGCGGGATGCGGGCTATCGCATTGCATGGACGCCCTACGCCCAGCTGACCCACTACGAGAGCAAGAGCCGCGGCGGGGACGAAAAAGACCCGGTAAAGGCACGGCGCTTTGCCGCCGAGCAGCAGCGTCTGTACGAGGTGCACGGCAAGGCGAACATCCTGCACGATCCCTACTACAACCCCAACCTGACCATGGACCGGGAAGATTTTTCCGAAAGCGATGATCTGCGCGGGCTGAAAGAGGGACGCATCACGGTGCAGTGGAGGGAATAACAGCATGAACATCAAGGGTCATTTCGAGACCATCACCCGGCACAAGCTGCTGGTGATGAAATACTGCTTTGAATGCGGGCTGTATGAGCAGGGTCTTGCCCACGACCTGAGCAAGTACAGCCCCACCGAGTTCATCCCCGGGTGCATCTATTATCAGGGCGACCACAGCCCCAACGAGGCGGAGCGCGCAGCCAAGGGCTACACCTCGGCGTGGCTGCACCACAAGGGGCGCAACAAGCATCATCTGGAATACTGGATCGATTACAGCACCACCAAGACCGGCCTGACCGGCATGAAGATCCCCCTGCGGTACGTCTGCGAGATGGTGTGCGACCGGGTGGCGGCAAGCCAGATCTATCTGGGCGACAAGTACACCGATGCCTCTGCGTGGGAGTACTACCAGCGCAGCAAGGATCACTACCTGATGCACCCGGAGACCCGGGCGCTGCTGGAAAAGCTGCTGTGCATGGTGCGGGACCTTGGGCGGGAGCGCACCTTTGCCTACATCAAATTCCTGCTTGGCTGCGAAAACGATTACTAAGCCCAAAAGGCTGCTGCACAGACTGTGCGGCAGCCTTTTTGCGTGCAGAAAAGCTCGCGCAGTGCGCCAGCCGCGCGAAAGCCTTCCCCCGCCGGGGGAAGGTGGCGCGTAGCGCCGGATGAGGGGCAATGTGTGCTGTATTTTGCCTTTTGCACGCTTTGCCGAAACTTTCCGGCAAAGTTTGGCGCATCTGCCCATTGACAGCACACCGCAGCAGGGGATAAGATGAAACTGGGGAGCAATGCGCTCCCATAAGAAGAAAGCGAGGGACCACAGATGAAGCTTTGGAAACGATGGACGGCAGCGGTCCTTGCAGCTGCAATGGTGCTGCTGCTTTTAGCAGCCTGCGGGCCCTCCGGCCCTTCCACACCGGATGCGCCGGACAAGCCGGGCAGCAGCGAACCCGGCAAAGACCCCACCGACCCCGGAACGGGAGAACCCGGCAAAGACCCCGAAGAGGAAAATACCGGGGCACAAAAGAAGGCCGCAGTGGTGGAAGCACTGAACACAGTGCGCAAGAACTACGGCAATAACACCCCGCTGGAACTGAACGAGCAGGCCTGTGCGATCGCCAAGGAGATGGCACAGGTGCAGCTGGATGGCGTCAATGGCAAGTACGGCAAGAATCCGAGTACCAACACGGATTATATTGATGCCTGTGCAAAAGTCCGCAAGAAGAAGGTGGGCGAAAAAGCATCGATCGGTGTTGGCGCACTGCAGGGCGCTTACCCGGATGCGATCCAGTTCGAAAAGTGGGCAGACAAGAAGTGGAAAGACGAGACAGAGAAAGCGAGCGTAGAACGCAACAATGCACTGGTCAAGAAGGAAGCCACCCTTGTGGGCGTGGGCGTTGTGCATAACACCGACCCTGCGACAATGGAAAACTGCCACTTTATGGTGGTCGTGATGACCTACTGATATGCAAAAACGCCGCTGACGGAAAGTCGGCGGCGTTTTTGTGTGGTTCGTGCATTGACAGCTGCCGCCCACGGGTTTACACTGCTTTTATGGCAGACCGCGTGGTCTGCCGGGGTATTTATTATTTACAGGAGGGCAAAACCTATGAAATGCATCAAAAAACTGGTTGCGCTTACGCTGGCTGCGGTGCTGGCACTGGCTATGCTTACCGCTTGCGGCGGTACACCGAGCGTGCCGGAGGCAACAGAAGCAACAAAGCAGATCGTGGACAATATCAATGCGGTTCGGACGGAAAATGGCCTGTCGGCACTGGAGATCAACACGGCTGTAACGGATGTGGCCCAAAAATATTTAGCGGTACAGGAAAAGAAGAAGCTGAATCTGATCTCGGAAGAAAACTATCAAAAGGAAATGCGTGAACTGTATGCCATTAAGGTGGCTGGCAGAAGCTACATCGGATATTTAGCAACGACATCTAACTCCTCGGGCGAGAAGGCTTTGACCAAGGAAAGCTGGCAGAAAACGTATGATTCGAACAAGATGAATTATAGTGATTGTCGGATCGTGCGCAGCGCTGATGCAAAATATGTTGGTGTTGTCATGAAACAAATCAGCAATGGTAAGTATATTACGGTCGTTGTGACTTACTGATTTGTAATTTGAAATCTCTGCAAACGCCGCTGACGAAAAGTCGGCGGCGTTTTTGTGTGGTTCGTGCATTGACAGCCGCCTGTGGGGGTACACTGCTTTTATGGCAGACCGCATGGTCTGCCGGGGTATTTATTATTTACAGGAGGGCAAAACCTATGAAATGCATCAAAAAACTGGTTGCGCTTACGCTGGCTGCGGTGCTGGCACTGGCTATGCTCACCGCTTGCGGCGGTGGCGGCGCACAGCTGAATGCAAAATTGGCAGATGATATTGCCGCAACGATCAACGGCGTGCGCAGCGACAGCAAGAAGGATGCGCTGAAGAGAGCACCGGAGGTGGAAGCGCTGTTTGCGGAGGCGGCAAAGGCAGAAGCGATATTTGCAGTGAACAGG
>ENA-UERN01000648-UERN01000648.1-human-gut-metagenome-genome-assembly--contig:-NODE-648-length-38987-cov-36.807659_pt1 | contig 38987 bp, 32 predicted proteins | sample MGYA00242950_ERZ507950 | MGnify/ENA primary metagenome ERZ507950 (study PRJEB26167, sample SAMN06115515) | human gut metagenome | host: Homo sapiens | place: China:Ningxia | collected 2014-11-26...
TACCTGCCAGCGCGTTCAGGATAAAGGCATCCACCTTGCGGCTGTAAGTCTGGCCGGACACCGGCACAACGGCCTTGGGGTCAAAGCCCATCTCCTTTGCAATGGAAGCATCCACGGCGCGGATCTTGTCGGCATCGCCCTTGAACAGCTCCATAAAGGAAGCCTGCGTGCCGGTGGTGCCCTTGACACCGCGCAGCTGCAGGGTTGCCAGACGATGGTCGATCTCGGCCAGATCCATCACCAGCTCGTTGGCCCACAGGGTAGCGCGCTTGCCCACGGTGGTGGGCTGTGCGGGCTGGCAGTGGGTGTAGGCCATGCAGGGCATATCCTTGTACTCCTTGGCAAAGTGTGCCAGCTTTGCCAGCACACCCACCAGCTTTTTGCGCACCAGCTCAAGGCCCTGCCGCATCACGATGATATCGGTGTTGTCGCCCACATAGCAGCTGGTGGCACCCAGATGGATGATGCCTGCTGCCTTGGGGCACTGCTGACCGTAGGCGTAGACGTGGCTCATAACGTCGTGGCGCACCAGCTTTTCCCGCTCGATGGCCACTTCGTAGTTGATATCGTCCACATGAGCTTCCAGCTCGGCTACCATGTCCGGGGTGATGTTGGTCAGGCCCTGATCCATTTCGGCACGAGCCAGCGCCACCCACAGCCGCCGCCAAGTGCGGAACTTGTTGTCGTCCGAGAAGATGTACTGCATCTCATCGGAAGCGTAGCGGGTGGAAAAAGGGCTGATATAGCGATCATGCTGTGACATTGGTTGTTTCCTCCTGAAAGTAACTCCCCCAGTCGCCTTCCGGCGACAGCCCCCTCGAAGAGGGGGCCCTTCAGTCTCCCTCTCCGAGGGAGGTGGCATCGCGCCAGCGATGACGGAAGGAGTTTTTTCTTTATTCTACCATCAAACCTTGAAATAGTCCACGCCGCCCTCAAAGATCGGCTGGTATTTATCGCCGGTGACGTTCTTGTACAGGTACTCGCCGCTGCGCTCCGAGTGACCCATCTTGCCGAACACACGGCCGTCCGGGCTGGTAATGCCCTCGATAGCCAGCACAGAACCGTTGGGGTTGAAGCGCTGATCCATGGTGGGCACGCCGGTCAGATCCACATACTGGGTAGCCACCTGACCGTTGCGCAGCATGGCGTCCAGCACCTCCTGCGGTGCTACAAAGCGGCCTTCGCCGTGGCTGATGGCGACGGTGTGCATCTCGCCCACCTCGCACTTGCTGAGCCACGGGCTGCCGGTGGAAGCCACGCGGGTGTGCACCAGCATGCTCTGGTGACGGCCGATGGTGTTGAAGGTCAGGGTGGGGTCGCAGGCGGTGATGGGGCGGATATCGCCGTAGGGCACCAGACCCAGCTTGATCAGCGCCTGGAAACCATTGCAGATGCCCAGCATCAGGCCGTCGCGCTGCTGCAGCAGACGGCGCACAGCCTCGGTGACCGCAGGGTTGCGGAAGAAGGAGGCGATGAACTTGGCGCTGCCGTCCGGCTCGTCGCCGCCGGAGAAGCCGCCGGGCAGCATGACGATCTGGCTTGCGTCAATAGCCTTAACCAGTGCCTCGCAGCTCTCGGCAACGTCGGCGGGGGTCAGGTTGCGCACCACCAGAATTTCGGGGTCGGCACCGGCGCGGGCAAAAGCCTTGGCGGTGTCGTACTCGCAGTTGGTGCCGGGGAACACCGGGATAATGACCTTGGGCTTTGCCACACCGATCTTGGGTGCGGCGGGAGCGGTCAGGCTGCCGTTGATCTTCTCCACGGCAGAACCGGCCTTGCGGTAGGGATACACAGGCTCCAGCTTGCTCTCCCAAATCTCCTGCAGCTCGGCCATATCCAGCTTTTCACCGCAGGACTCGAAGGTGTACTCCTTGGTGGTCTCGCCCAGCAGCATACCGGCGGGAGAATCGGATACCATTTCCAGAATGATGGAGCCGTACATGGGCTCAAACATCTGGTGGGTGGTCATGTCCGCACGCATCTTGAAGCCGATGCGGTTGCCCAGACCCATCTTGAACAGAGCCTCGGCAATGCCGCCGTAGCCCACAGAGCAGGCGGAAGCGACCATACCCTCTTCGATCATGTTCTCCACGATCTTGTAGTTGGCCTTCAGGGAGAAGAAGTTGGGGCAGCCGGTCTCCGGGTCGATGATGGGCCGCACAAGCACCACAGTGCTCTCAGGCTTCTTGAACTCAGTAGAGATTACGCGGCTTGCCTTGCCAATGGCAGTGGCAAAGGACACCAGCGTGGGAGGCACATCCAGCTGCTCAAAGGAGCCGGACATACTGTCCTTGCCGCCAATGGACGCAATGCCCAGACCGATCTGCGCATCCAGTGCGCCCAGCAGGGCAGCCAGCGGCTTGCCCCAGCGCTCGGGCTTGTTGCCCAGACGCTCGAAGTACTCCTGGAAGGTCAGGTAGGCGTCCTCGTAGCGGAAGCCGGTGGCGACCAGCTTGGTCACGCTCTCAATAACAGCCAGCCGTGCGCCCACATACTGGTTGGCGCTCATCAGGTAGGGGTTGTAGCCCCATGCCATGCCGGAGCAGGTGGTGGTCTCGCCGTCCACCGGCAGTTTGGCTACCATGGCGTTCTGGGGGGTCAGCTGGTATGCACCGCCAAAGGGCATGAGCACGGTGGCAGCACCGATGGTGGAGTCGAATCGCTCGGAAAGACCCTTCTTGCTGCAAACGTTCAGGTCGCCTACCATGGACTTCATCTTCTGGCTGAAGGTCAGGCCGGACCACTGGGGCTGCCAGACGCTGCCCTTTTCCACATGGACGTTCTGGTGCTTCTCTGCACCGTTGGAGTTCAGGAACTCGCGGCTGATGTTCACGATGGAAACGCCGTTCCACACCATGTTCAGGCGCTTTTCCTCGGTGACCTTCGCCACAGGGGTAGCCTCAAGGTTCTCCTCGGTGGCAATGGCGATGAACTTGTCCACATCCTCCGGGGCAAGGGCCACAGCCATGCGCTCCTGGCTCTCGCTGATGGCCAGCTCGGTGCCGTCCAGACCCTCGTACTTCTTGGTGACCTTGTTCAGGTCGATGTACAGACCGTCGGCCAGCTCACCGATGGCAACGGAAACGCCGCCGGCACCAAAGTCGTTGCAGCGCTTGATCATCTTGCAGGCGTCCTCGCGGCGGAACAGGCGCTGCAGCTTGCGCTCGATGGGCGCATTGCCCTTCTGCACCTCAGCACCACAGTGCTCAAGGCTGTCCAGCTTGTGTGCCTTGGAGGAGCCGGTAGCACCGCCGATGCCGTCACGGCCGGTGCGGCCGCCCAGCAGCACGATCACATCGCCGGGAGCGGGGCACTCGCGGCGGACGTGGGAGGCAGGGGTAGCGCCCACAACAGCGCCGATCTCCATGCGCTTTGCCACATAACCGGGGTGGTAGATCTCGTCCACCTGACCGGTAGCCAGACCGATCTGGTTGCCGTAGGAGGAGTAACCGGCGGCTGCGGTGGTGACCAGCTTGCGCTGAGGCAGCTTGCCGGGCATGGTCTCGCTGACCGGCTTGAGCGGGTCGCCTGCGCCGGTGACGCGCATTGCCTGATAGACATAGCTGCGGCCGGACAGCGGGTCGCGGATGGCACCGCCGATGCAGGTGGCAGCACCGCCGAAGGGCTCGATCTCGGTGGGGTGGTTGTGGGTCTCGTTCTTGAACAGGAACAGCCAGTCCTCATCCTTGCCGTTGACATCGCACTTGATCTTGACGGTGCAGGCGTTGATTTCCTCAGACTCGTCCAGATTCTTCAGGATGCCCTGCTTCTTCAGCTCCTTGGCACCAATGGTGGCAAGATCCATCATGCAGCGGGGCTTGTTCTCACGGCCCAGCTCGGTACGCATGGCCATGTAGCGGTCAAAGGCCTCCTGCACCACGGCGTCATCGATCTGCACATCGTCCAGAATGGTGCCGAAGGTGGTGTGGCGGCAGTGATCGGACCAGTAGGTGTCGATCATCTTGATCTCGGTAATGGTGGGGTCGCGCTGCTCGGTGCGGAAGTACTCCTGGCAGAACTTGATGTCGCCCAGATCCATGGCCAGACCCTTTTCCTCGATGAACTTGGCAAGGCCAGCCTCGTCCAGCTGGTTGAAGCCCTCCAGCACTGCCACGGCAGCGGGCACGGGGTAATCCATCTTCAGGGTCTCTTTGGTCTCCAGAGAAGCCTCGCGGGCTTCCACGGGGTTGATGACATACTTCTTGATCTCGGCCACCTGCTCGGGGGTCAGAGCGCCCTCCAGCAGGTAAACGCGGGCAGAGCGCACCAGCGGGCGCTCGCCCTGACTGATGAGCTGGATACACTCGGCAGCAGAAGCTGCACGCTGGTCGAACTGACCGGGCAGATACTCCACCGCGAAGGACACGCCCTCGCTGGCGGGCAGCTCTGCGTAGGTGTTATCTACCGGCGGCTCGCTGAACACGGTGCTGACGCACTGGTTGAACAGTGCCTCGTCGATGCCTTCCACATCGTAGCGGTTCAGCAGACGCAGACCGGTCAGGTCCTTGATGCCCAGCAGGCTGGTGAGCTCGTTTTTCAGACCGTTTGCCTCGACATCAAAGCCGGGCTTTTTTTCCACATAAATACGATAGACCATTGGGTAGGTTCCCCCTTTGTATTCTTTCTTACTGCTTCTCTGCCAGCGCTTTCAGGGCACGCAGGCCGATATCGCTGCGCTTGTGCAGCTTTTCAAAGCTGATCTTCTCGGCTGCTTCGTAGGCGTGGCTCAGGGCGTTGGTCAGGCGCGGGCCGGTGGCGGTAACACCCAGCACGCGGCCGCCGTTGGTCACAAGCTGGCCGTCCTCGGTGATGGCAGTACCGGAGTGGTACACCGTCACGTTCTCCTCGCCGGGCAGCTGGCCGTCCACAAGGCCGGAGATGGGCTTGCCCTTCTCGTAGGCCACAGGGTAGCCGCCGGAGGCCAGAATGACGCAGGCCGCAGCGCCATCGGAGAACTTGACCTCCTGCTGTGCCAGCGTGCCGTCGGTGCAGGCTTGCATGATGTGCAGCAGGTCGCTTTCCAGCAACGGCAGCACCACCTGCGTTTCGGGGTCGCCGAAGCGGCAGTTATACTCGATGACCTTGGGACCGTCCGGGGTGAGCATGAGGCCGAAGTACAGGCAGCCCTTGAAGGGGCAGCCCTCGGCGTTCATGGCGCGGATGGTGGGCAGGAAGATCTTTTCCATGCACTCCGCAGCCACTTCCGGGGTGTAGTAGGGGTTAGGGGCAATGGTGCCCATGCCGCCGGTGTTCAGGCCGGTGTCGTGGTCGTTGGCGCGCTTATGGTCCATGCTGGAGACCATGGGCTTGACCACCTTGCCGTCCGTAAAGCTCAGCACGCTGACCTCCGGCCCGGTGAGGAACTCTTCCACCACCACATGATTGCCGGATGCGCCGAACTTTTTGTCCAGCATGATCTCCTTGACGCCATCAGCGGCCTGCTGCTCGTTTTCGCAGATGAGCACGCCCTTGCCCAGTGCAAGACCGTCTGCCTTGATGACCACCGGGTACTTGCCCTCGGCGCGGATGTAGTCCATGACCTTTGCGGGGTCATCGAAGGTCTCGTACTTTGCGGTGGGGATGCCGTATTTCTTCATCAGGTCCTTGGAGAACACCTTGGAGGCCTCGATGCGGGCAGCGGCCTTGTCCGGGCCAAAGGCGGGGATGCCCACCTTTGCCAGCGCGTCCACCATGCCCAGTGCAAGGGGGTCGTCCTGCGCCACCACAACGTAATCGAACTTTTCTTCCACTGCAAAGCCCACCATGGTATCCACATCGGTGGCCTTGATGTTTTTGCACTTGGCATCATAGCTGATGCCGCCGTTGCCCGGTGCGCACCAGATCTCGCCGCAGTCGGGGCTCTTTTTCAGTGCCTTGATGATGGCGTGCTCGCGGCCGCCGCCGCCCACTACCAGAATTTTTTCAGCCATATCATTCACCTTCCCGTTTTTGAATGACCCTCTCAGTCATTGCTGCGCAATGCCAGCTCCCCCGAAAGGGGGAGCTTTTTCCGTTGACGGCAGGTGCCGCGTTCAACGGAAGGAGCATTTCTGCCCGTTTTCCCGCTTAAAGCTCCCCCCTCGGGGGAGCTGTCGCCGTCAGGCGACTGAGAGGGTTCGTTCCTTTTTTCCTTAGTGATGGAACAGCCGCAGGCCGCAGAAGGCCATGGCGATGCCGTACTTGTTGCAGGTATCGATGACCTGCTGGTCACGGATGGAGCCGCCGGGCTGCACGATGGCGGTCACGCCGGAGCGGCGGGCGCGCTCGATGTTGTCACCGAAGGGGAAGAAAGCGTCCGAACCAAGGCAAACACCGGTCACCTTGCTGAGGTAGGCCTTCTTTTCCTCGGCGGTCAGCGGCTCGGGCTGGCGGGTGAAGGTCTCTGCCCATACGTCATCACCAATGACATCCTCCGGGGTATCGCCGATGTAAACATCAATGGCGTTGTCGCGGTTGGGCTTTGCCACATCGTCACGGAAGGGCAGGTCCAGCACCTTGTCCATGTGGCGCAGCTGCCAGTTGTCGGCCTTCTGACCGGCCAGACGGGTGCAGTGGATGCGGCTCTGCTGGCCGGCACCTACGCCGATGGTCTGACCATTATAGGTGTAGCACACGCTGTTGGACTGGGTGTACTTCAGGGTGATGAGAGCAATGATGAGGTCGCGCTTCTGCTCCTCGGTCACACTCTTATTCTCGGTGACCCAGTTGTTCAGCATGGTGTCGGCGTTGATGACCAGCTCGTTGCGACCCTGCTCGAAGGTGATGCCGTACACCTGCTTGTGCTCGATGGGGGCGGGCTGATAGGCGGGGTCGATGGCGACCACGTTGTAGTTACCCTTCTTTTTGCCGGACAGGATGGCCAGTGCCTCCGGCTCGTAGCCCGGGGCGATGATGCCATCGGACACCTCGTGCTGGATCAGCTTTGCGGTGGGCACATCGCAGATGTCAGACAGGGCGATCCAGTCGCCGAAGGAGGACATCCGGTCTGCGCCGCGGGCGCGTGCGTAGGCACAGGCCAGCGGAGAAAGTTCGGTCTCCGGGGCAATGTGGTACATCCGGCGCTCCACCTCGGTCAGGGGCAGACCCAGTGCTGCGCCCGCCGGGGAAACGTGCTTGAAGGAGGCCGCTGCGGGCAGACCGCAGGCGGTTTTCAGTTCCTTGACCAGCTGGATGGAGTTGAGGGCATCCAGAAAGTTGATGTAGCCGGGCTTGCCGTTCAGCACGGTAACGGGCAGGTCGGAGCCATCTTCCATATAAATGCGGCTGGGCTTCTGGTTGGGGTTGCAGCCGTACTTCAGTGCGAGTTCATTCATTGGTGCATCCTCCTTATATCCTAAGGTTTACTCTTATTCTTCCTCTGCGTCAAGCTTTTTGAGCAGTTCCAGCTCCTCGGGCAGCAGCTCCGGCTCCTCGGGGTCGTCAAAGTCGCTGCAAACGGGGTCGTACTTGTTGAAGATCATATCGCCGCTCTCGCCGGTGTCCAGATCAATAACGCGGGCAAACAGGCTCACCTTGTTGTCCAGATTCAGGCTGCTCCACATATCGTGGGCAAAATCGCCAATGGTGCGGGGGCAGGCAAAGCGCAGCGGCTCACCCTCAAAGCTGGGGATGGGGTTGCCGTTGTGCTTGTAGGTGCTGATGAAGTGGCCCTCGCCTGCAACGGGCTGGGGATAATCAAAGAAATAGCGCTGCACGCTGTCGCCGTTGCCGTCGGCAGATTTGAGGATGCTCATCTGGTAGCTGCCGTCAGCGTACACCACAGCAGAGATGCGGGGGGTGTAGTTGGGGCCGTCCGGCTCAAAGGTACGGGTGCGCAGGGCGTCGGCAAAGCTCTTGCCCTGACTCATCAGGTCGTAGATGGTATCGGTCTGGTCGCCGTTGGTCACGATGTGGGTCTTGCCAAGGGTCAGCACCGGGTTGTAAATGATCAGGCTGGGGTCCTCCAGCTTTGCGGGGTCGGCTGCAACGGTGCAGATGCCGCCGCGCTCAGGCACGGGGTCAAACACGCGGTTGCGGCTGTTCTCGCTGCGGCCCATGATAAAGTAGCCGATAAACATCTGCCGTCCGTCCGGAGCCATTGCCACAGCAATGCCGCGGCCGGGGTACTCGTTGGCGGCCAGATACTCGTTCAGGTTGATCTTTTCCATTGTTGTTCTCCTATTTACGGAACTCCCCCAGTCGCCTGCGGCGACAGCCCCCTCGGGGAGGGGGCCTTAAGCCTCCCTCCTTGAGGGAGGTGGCACGCCGTCAGGCGTGACAGAAGGAGTTTTTACTCCACTTCACCGTTACAGATCATAGCCACAGCCTTGGGCAGCAGCTTCCATTCAGCCTGTTCCATCACCCGCTTCTGCAGCACCTCGGGGGTATCTCCGGGCAGGATGTCCACGGCCTTTTGCAGCAGGATGGGCCCGCCGTCGCACTCCTCGTTGACAAAGTGGACGGTAGCGCCGGTCACCTTGCAGCCCCGGGCCAGTGCGGCCTCGTGGGGGCGCAGGCCGTACATGCCCGGCCCGCAGAAGGAAGGGATCAACGCAGGGTGCACGTTCAGGATGCGGCGCGGATAGGCCGCGATGACGCTGGGGCCCAGCACGGACAGAAAGCCCGCCAGCACCACCAGATCGATCTTGTGTGCCCGCAGCGTTTCCAGCAGCGCAGCGTCAAATTCCTCGCTGGCGGCGTAGTCCTTGCGGCGCACCACGCAGCCCTCCACACCGGCCTTTGCGGCGCGCTCCAGCGCAAAGACGCCGGGCTTGGAGGCTACTACCAGCGTAATTTTACCATTGGGGTTCTCTCCCCGGGCCTCGCTATCCAGCAGCGCCTGCAGATTGGTGCCGCCGCCGGACACTAACACGGCAATGTTCAGCACAGCTCCACGCCCTCACCTTCTGCGATGACGCCCAGACGGTAGGCCTCCGGCTCGCCATTGGCGTGCAGGATCTCCAGTGCCTTGTCGGCCTGCTCGGCGGGCACAGTGAGCACCATGCCCACGCCCATGTTGAAGGTGTTGAACATATCATGCTCGGAGATGCCGCCCACCTTCTGCATCAGGTGGAACAGAGCGGGGGTGCGCACATCTGCCTTGTTGATGCGGGCGCAGCAGCCCTTCTTCAGGCTGCGGGGGATATTCTCGTAGAAGCCGCCGCCGGTGATGTGGGAGATGCCCTTGACCTGCACCTCTTCCAGCACCTTCAGCACGGGCTTGACGTAGATCTTGGTGGGAGCCAGCAGCGCCTCGCCAAGGGTCTTGCCGCCCAGCTCGGCGGGAGTGGAGAACAGCACATCGGGGTCGGCGTCAATGTTGAACACCTTGCGCACCAGCGAGAAGCCGTTGGAGTGCACACCGGTGGAGGGCAGAGCGATGATCACGTCACCTGCTGCCATGGTCTCGTTGTTCAGGATCTTTTCCTTGTCCACAACGCCCACAGTGAAACCGGCCAGATCGTACTCGTCCTCCGGCATCATGCCCGGGTGCTCGGCAGTCTCGCCGCCCACCAGAGCGCAATCGGCCTGCACGCAGCCCTCGGCCACGCCCTTGACGATGTTGGCGATCTTTTCCGGCACGTTGCGGCCGCAGGCGATGTAGTCCAGGAACACCAGCGGCTTTGCACCGGCGCAGATGACATCGTTGACGCACATAGCAACGCAGTCGATGCCGATGGTGTCGTGCTTATCCATGATCATGGCCACCTTCAGCTTGGTGCCCACACCGTCGGTGCCGGAGATCAGCACCGGGTGCTTGTAACCGGTGCAATCCAGCTCAAACAGGCCGCCAAAGCCGCCCAGGCCGCCGATGCAGTGCTCGTTCATGGTACGGGCGACATACTGCTTCATCAGCTCCACAGAGCGGTAACCGGCGGTAATGTCCACGCCTGCTGCGGCGTAGCTTTCAGAATAGCTCTTTTCCATGTTCTTACTCTCCTAACTTTTTGGCGTCCTTGGGACGGTCGTTCAGGTGACGGTCGTGAATATCGGTAGAAAGCACACTTTCCGGCTCTACGGCATACTCGCCGGTAAAGCAGGCGGTGCAGAAACCGCATTTTGCGTTTTTGGCAAGCTGGACAACATGCTCGTTGGACAAATAGCCCAGCGTATCGGCGCCGATGACCTCATTGATCTGCTCCAGCGTGCGGCCGGTAGCCACCAGCAGCTTCTGGTCCGGGATATCGGTGCCGAAGTAGCACGGATACTTGAAGGGAGGTGCAGAGACCATAAAGTGCACCTCGGCAGCACCGGCATCCCGCAGCAGCTTAATAATGCGGGCAGAGGTAGTGCCGCGCACGATGGAGTCATCCACCAGCACCACGCGCTTGCCCTTGACAGTGCTGGACACCACATTCAGCTTGATGCGCACGCTGTTCTCGCGCTGCTTCTGGCTGCCCTGAATGAAGGTGCGTCCGATGTATTTGTTCTTGATAAAGCCGATGCCATAGGGGATGCCGCTCTCCTGCGAGTAGCCCAGTGCTGCATCCAAGCCGGAATCCGGCACGCCGATGACCACATCGGCCTCCACAGGGTGCTCCTGTGCAAGGAAGCGGCCTGCCTGCTTGCGGGCCTCGTGCACCGAGCTGCCCTCGATGACGCTGTCCGGGCGGGCGAAGTAGATGAACTCGAACACGCACATCTGGGTGTCCGGGCGGCCGCAGTGATCCTTGATGCTGCGCAGTTCGCCGGTCTTGGTATCCATCACTACGATCTCGCCGGGTTCCACATCCCGCAGCAGGGTGGCACCGGTGGCATCCAGTGCGCAGCTCTCGCTGGCAAAGACGTAGCCGCCGCCGGGCAGGGTGCCGATGCACAGGGGACGGTAGCCCCGGGGGTCGCGCACCGCGATGAGCTTGGTGGCAGACATGATCACAAGGCTGTATGCGCCCTCCAGCACGTCCATGGTCTTGCTGATGGCAGTCTCGATGCTGCCCATGCGCAGACGGTTGCGGGTGATGAGGTAGCAGATGACCTCGGTATCCGAAGAGCCGTGGAAGATCGCGCCCTCGTTTTCCAGCTGGCGGCGCAGCTCCACGGCGTTGGTCAGGTTGCCGTTGTGGCACAGCGCCATGGTGCCGCGGCCATGCCGGACGATCATTGGCTGGGCGTTGGCGCGGACGCGGGTGCCTGCGGTGGCGTAGCGCACATGACCGGTGGCCATGTGTGCCGTGGTAGTGGACAGGCTTGCCAGCACCTCCGGGGTGAACACCTCGTTTACAAGACCCAGATCCCGGTGGCCGGTGATCACGCCGTCATCGTTGACGGCAATACCGCAGCTCTCCTGCCCGCGGTGCTGCAGCGCATACAGGGCCGAATAAGCCGCTGCGGCCACATCCTCGGTACCGGCACGGTCGTAGATGCCGAAAACGCCGCACTCCTCATGCAGCGGATATGCAAAATCAGACATTGGTTCTCCTTTACAGCTCGTTCAGTTCGTTCTGCAGCTTTTCTTCCTTTGCTGCGATCTGCTGTGCCATGGCCACGCGCTCGGCCTCCAGCTTTTCAGCCAGTGCGTCATCGCTCAGGGCCAGAATTTCAGCAGCCAGCCATGCGGCGTTCTTGGCACCGTTCAGTGCCACGGTTGCCACCGGGATGCCGCTGGGCATCTGCACGGTAGCCAGCAGAGCGTCCAAGCCGTCCATCGCGCCGCCCTTCATGGGGATACCGATGACCGGCAGGGTGGTGTTGGCGGCAAAAGCACCTGCCAGATGTGCTGCCATGCCTGCTGCGCACAGGATAACGCCAAAGCCGTTGGCCTTTGCGCTTTTTGCAAAAGCTGCTGCCTCGGCGGGGGTGCGGTGTGCCGAAAGGATGTGTGCCTCAAAGGGGATGTCCAGTGCTTTCAGCTGGGCGCAGGCACCCTTGACCACCGGCCAATCGCTGTCCGAACCCATGATCACTGCCACTTTACGAACCATTTTCCAAAGCCTCTCTTTCTCAACTGTCCAACAAGACCGACAAACAAAAAAGGCTGCGGTACACCTGTACCACGGCCTTTATTTCCTGTTTTTCTGTCCGCGCATTTTGCACAAGGTTGCACCATGCCCCTGATTGCAGTGAATGTGACCCCATTCCATGCGACCCGGCACCAGCAGCATCATTGAAGTTTCCCTCCGCAGTTTCCTGTGCAAGCGTTTTTTCAGGCGGCGATGCAAGCCCGTTTTTTGGGGCATCGTCCCTGTACTAGATACAGTTTACGGCAAAAAAACCGCTTTGCAAAGAGCGTTTGGGCAAATTCTCCCTTGTGTTCCCATGCCGTCAAAAAACTTTTGAAAGTTTTGTGCAGTTTCGCCATCCTTTTTCTTTTTAAGTATGACTTATGCAGCAAGTATATTTTATGTAAAGGCCGTATTGATGTATCCCAGATGCAGCGCCGGATTTTTAAAAAATAATCTTTGCGGTGGCGGCGCGGGCAGCGCGGATCAGATCCGCCGGGGCGCAGCACACCTGCGTACCGATGCGCCCGCCGGAAACGTAGACCTTCTGCTGGGTCAGCACACTTTCGTCAAAGACAGTGCGGTACTGCTTTTTCATGCCCACCGGGCTGCAGCCGCCCCGCACATAGCCGGTGACCTTGTTGATATCCGCCACATGGATCATTGCCACGCTCTTTTCGCCCACGCTGCGGGCAGCGGCCTTTAAATCCAGCTCTGCCGCCACCGGAATGACGAACACAAAATAGTTTTTGCTGCTGCCCTGCGTTACCAGTGTCTTGTAAACGCAGGCGGGGTCCTCACCTATGCTGGCAGCTACGGTCACGCCGTCCACCGCCACCCCCTCCTCGTGGGGGTACTCGTGGGCGGTATAGGCCACCTTTTCCCGTTCCAGAATGCGCATTGCGTTGGTTTTAGCTTCTTTTCCCATTGTTATTCCCTCTTTTACATTTGCTCTGTTTCTATTCTACCACTTTTTCTGAAAAAATTCAAAATTTCTCTTGACTTCAGTTTCATGAAGTGATATCATAGCGTCACGCACTTCAGAGCACTGAAGTTTGACACTGCAAGCTGCGGCAAAGGAGCCGGTCTCCCTCGCCGTTTCACAGGATAGAAAAGGCAAAGGAGACAAAATACTATGATTATCGTACTCAAACAGGATGTCCCCGACGTACAGGTGCGCGAGTTCTGCCACGAGCTGGAGGATATGGGTCTGCAGATCAACGATTCCAAGGGCAGCGACACCCATATTCTGGGTTTGATCGGCGATACCAAGGCCATTGCGGAAAGCTGGGTGCTGGCAAACCCGGTGGTAGAGACCTGCCGCCGCGTGTCCGAGCCTTACAAAAAGGCCAACCGCAAGTTCCACCCGGACGACAGCGTTATCGACGTGGAGGGCGTCAAGATCGGCGGCGGTAACTTTGCGGTCATCGCCGGGCCGTGCAGCATCGAGAGCGAGGAGCAGATCACCTACTGCGCCCAGCGCGTAAAGGCGGCAGGCGCTTCCCTGTTACGCGGCGGTGCGTTCAAGCCCCGCACCTCCCCCTACTCCTTTCAGGGTATGCGCAGCGAGGGCCTGGACCTGCTCAAGCTGGCGCGCCGCGCCACCGGTTCGCCCATCGTGACCGAGATCATGAACACCGAGCACCTGCCCCTGTTTGAAAACGTAGACCTGATCCAGGTGGGCGCCCGCAATATGCAGAACTTTGAGCTGCTCAAGGCTGTTGGCCGCCAGAAAAAGCCGGTGCTGCTCAAGCGCGGCCTTGCCAACACGCTGGAAGAGTTCGTGATGAGCGCCGAGTACATCATGGCCGAGGGCAACGAGAACGTCATCCTGTGCGAGCGCGGCATCCGCACCTTTGAGACCAGTATGCGCAACACGCTGGACCTTGCCGGTGTGGTCATGCTGCACAAGATGACCCATCTGCCGGTGGTGGTGGATCCCAGCCATGCCTGCGGCCACGCATGGATGGTGCCGGAGCTGGCCAAAGCTGCGGTCGCCGCCGGTGCAGACGGTCTGATGATCGAGGTTCATAACAACCCCGCCAAAGCCAAGTGCGACGGCGCACAGAGCCTGACCCCCGACCAGTTCGATGAACTGATGCAGTTCATCGGCAAAGAGGTAGAGTTCTTCGGCAAAAAAATGAACTGAGCCCGCTCCGTCCGCTCCCCCGCAAGGGGGAGTTTTTTTGTATGCACCGGCGGGTTTTCATTTTCTTTTCACGGGTTTTATGGTATACTAAAGCGTATTTTGAAAAAACACTGCCGAAAGAGGTTTTAAAGATGAAAGCACACATTGCACGCAACCAGAACGCCGGGGTGCCGCTGGCGCTGGGCTGGAACCTTTCCCCCGCCGACCGGGGCAAGCTGGAGGGCATGGCACCCGCCCTTGGCATGAAGCTGCTGCTTGTTTCCCCCGCCGATGCCGGCAAGACCGTTGCCCAGCTGCTGGGCGAGGTGGAGGTAAAAGCACCCAGAACGCTGGTGCTGGAGCCGGGCGCCTATCCCCCGGCGCTGGTGCTGGCAAACTTCCGCAATAAGGACGTGGACACCCTGCTGGACCTGATGCGGCAGGCGCAGGTGACCATCCCGCTCAAGGCGGTGGTCACCCCCGCAAACCGCAACTGGATGTTTGCAGACCTGCTGGCACATTTGCAGGAGGAGCACACCGCCTTTACCGCCGCAAAGGAGAGCCAGACCGTATGAAGAGCCGCATCACCCGCATAACCGCTGCACTGCTGGCGGCAGTGCTGAGCCTTGGCCTGCTGGTCGGCTGCAAGCCCAAAAAGGAGCTGACCCGGTACACCACCATCTTTTATGATGTGTTCGACACGGTGACGCAGGTCATCGCCTACTGCGAGAGCGAGGAAGCGTTCAACACCCAGATGCAGGCGCTGCATCAGGATCTGATCGCCTATAACCAGCTCTACGATATCTACAACGACTATGATGGCGTTGTGAACGTCAAGACCATCAACGAAAACGCCGGGAAAGCCCCGGTACAGGTGGACGACCGCATCCTCTCCATGCTGGAGCTGGCGCGGCAGATGTACGACCTGACCGGCGGCAAGATCAACATTGCCATGGGCAGCGTGCTGGGCATCTGGCACGACTACCGCGAAGCCGCCGAACAGAACGCCTCCGAGATCGACAACACCCTGCCCACGCAGGAGGCGTTGGAAGCCGCTGCCCAGCACTGCGATATCAACGACCTTGTCATCGACGAGGAGGCCAAAACGGTCTACCTGTCCGACCCGGAGATGTCGCTGGACGTGGGCAGCGTGGGCAAGGGCTACGCCGTGGAGATGGTCTGCCGCGCCGCCGAAGCCCGGGGCCTGACCAGCGCACTGGTGAGCGTAGGCGGCAACCTGCGCGCCATCGGCACAAAGCCGGACGGCAGCCAGTGGACGGGCGGCGTGGAGAATCCGTGGAACGCCTCGGAAGTGTACACCAATAGCAACTCCATCTTCGGCTCGCCCATCAACATGAGCGACCTTGCGCTGGTGACCAGCGGCGACTACCAGCGCTACTTTGTGGTGGACGGCAAGCGCTATCATCACATTATCGACCCGGATACCCTGTGGCCCGCTGCCTACTACAACGGCGTCACCGTGCTGTGCCCAGACTCGGGCATGGCAGACTGCCTGACCACCGCCCTGTTCTGTATGCCGCTGGAAGAGGGGCAGAAGCTGGTGGAATCGCTGGACGGCGTAGAGGCCATGTGGTGCACGCCTGATCAGCAGGCCACCACCTCCAGCGGCTGGGACAGTCACCTGAAAAAGTAAGTTTTTTGCAGGCGAACTATTTTTAATTTCGGAATAGCGGAGCGTCTGCGGACGCTCCGCTATTCCCTTTTCACGGAAATTTTTCTTATGCAAAAAGGCTGCCGCACAAAATGTGCAGCAGCCTTTTGTTTGTTTATCCGGTTATCTCGTCTGGCATCACTCCACGATGATGCTCTTGCCGGTCATCTCGGCGGGAACGGGCAGGCCGATATAGGGCAGCATGGTGGGTGCGATGTCGGCCAGACAGCCGCCCTCGCGCAGCTTCACATCGCCGCAGCCAACTGCCATAAAGGGCACAACGTTGGTGGTGTGGGCGGTGAAGGGGGTACCGTCCGGGTTCATCATCTTTTCGGCGTTGCCGTGGTCAGCGGTGATGAAGGCGCAGCCGCCGGCGTTCAGCACAGCGGTGACCACCTGATCCACGCAGGTATCCACAGCCTCAACGGCCTTGACAGCAGCATCGAACACGCCGGTGTGGCCGACCATATCGCAGTTGGCGAAGTTCAGGATGACCACATCGTACTTGCCGCTCTCAATGCGCTTGACGCACTCGGCAGCGACTTCAGGGGCGCTCATCTCGGGCTTCAAGTCGTAGGTAGCAACCTTGGGGCTGGGGATGACGCAGCGGTCCTCGCCCTCGTAGGGTGCCTCCACGCCGCCGTTGAAGAAGAAGGTGACGTGAGCGTACTTCTCGGTCTCGGCGATGCGCAGCTGGGTCTTGCCATGGGCAGACAGGTACTCGCCCAGAACGTTCTTCAGCTCCACCGGGGGATAGGCCACCTCGCAGTTGGGCATGGTGGCATCGTACTCGGCCATGCAGACGTAGTGCACCTGCTTGCGGCCGCCGCGGCGCTCAAAGCCGGTAAAGGCATCATCGCAGAAGATGCGGGTCATCTGGCGGGCACGGTCGGGGCGGAAGTTCATGAAGATGACGGTGTCGCCGTCCTGCACGCGGCCACCCTCGCAGGTGACGCAGGGCAGCACGAACTCATCGGTCTTGTCTGCGGCGTAGGAAGCCTCGATGGCCTCGGCAGCGTTGGCGGCGTGCTCACCCTCGCCGTAGACGAAGGCAGCGTAAGCCTTCTCTTCACGATCCCAGTTGTTATCGCGGTCCATGGCGTAGTAACGGCCGGAAACGCTGGCGATCTTGCCCACACCCAGCTCGTCCAGCTTGGCCTGCAGGTCAGCAAGGAAGCCCTTGCCGGAGTGGGGGTCGGTGTCGCGGCCATCGGTGATGCAGTGCAGGTAAACTTCCTTTGCACCCAGATGCTTTGCCATTTCCAGCACGCCAAACCAGTGGTCGGCATGGCTGTGCACGCCGCCGGTACCCACCAGACCCATCAGGTGGATGGCCTTACCGGCCTCGATGGCGGCCTTCATGTTCTTGACCAGCACAGGGTTCTTGAGCATCTCGCCATCGTGGATGGACTTGGTGATGAGGGTCAGCTGCTGGTACACGATGCGGCCTGCGCCCATGTTGGTGTGGCCGACCTCGGAGTTGCCCATCTGGCCATCGGGCAGGCCGACAGCCATGCCGGAAGCATCAATGGTGGTCATGGGGTACTTTTCCATCAGAGCATCCAGATGGGGGGTCTTGGCAGCCACAACGGCGTTGCCAAAGGTCTCGTTCGGCACCCAGCCGAAGCCATCCATGATGCACAGAAGAACAGGTTTCTTTGCCATAAAATTGAATCTCCTTTGAATTTATCACGCGTTGCGGGCAAGGCTAAGCGCCCCGCCTGCGGGTACAACCTGCGGGTGCATAACACCCGAGCGGCTGCTGTAAAAACAGATCAGCGCCCGGCTCAGCGCTGAAAAAACGGCGCAGCCGGGCGCTGAAACAGCTTAGTTAAGAAAAGGCAGTTGCTCAGCCCTTGGTGGCTGCATTGACGAGGACTGCAAAGTCAGGAGCCTTCAGGGATGCGCCGCCGATCAGGCCGCCGTCCACATCCTTCTTGCTCAGCAGCTCCTCGCAGTTCTTGGCGTTCATGCTGCCGCCGTACTGCACGGTGGTAGCTTCGGCCACAGCCTCGCCGTACAGCTCGCCCACCACCTTGCGGATCTGTGCGCAGACTTCCTCTGCCTGATCGGCGGTAGCGGTCTTGCCGGTGCCGATGGCCCAGACAGGCTCGTAAGCGATGACAACGTTTGCCATCTGCTCAGCGGTCACGTCACGCAGAGCGATCTTGGTCTGCATACGGACCAGCTCCTCGGTAACGCCTTCCTCGCGCTGCTGCAGGCTCTCGCCCACGCACAGGATGACCTTCAGACCGGCGTTCAGGGCAGCCAGCGCGCGCTTGTTGACGGTCTGGTCGGTCTCTGCAAAGTACTGACGGCGCTCAGAGTGGCCGACGATGACGTACTCCACGCCCAGATCCACCAGCATATCGGCGCTGATCTCGCCGGTGAAAGCACCGGACTTCTCAAAGTGGACGTTCTCGGCGCCGACATGGATGTTGGTGCCCTTAGTCTTAGCCACAGCGGTGACCAGATCGGTAAACGGGGTGCAGATGACCACCTCGCAGGTAGCGTCCTTCACAGCGGGGATCAGCTCGTCCACCAGAACAGCTGCCTCGGAGGCGGTCTTGTTCATCTTCCAGTTGCCAGCGATAATAGCCTTGCGCTTTGCCTTATCCATTGTTATTTTCTCCTTACCTTCGTAACTATTTACAAATTGCCTGCACAAAAGAAAAGATGCGGCGGCGTAAATGCCGCCGCACCCATTGTGATGCCGGAAAAATTATGCGTTCTGGATGACTGCGATGCCGGGCAGCTCCTTGCCCTCCAGATACTCCAGAGAAGCGCCGCCGCCGGTGGAGATGTGGGTCATCTTGTCGCCCAGACCCATCTGCTGTACAGCTGCTGCGCTGTCGCCGCCGCCGATAACGGTGGTAGCATCGCTCTCAGCCATAGCCTTGGCAACAGCCAGAGTACCGGCTGCCAGAGTGGGGTTCTCGAACACGCCCATGGGGCCGTTCCAGACAACGGTCTTGGAAGCCTTGACAGCGTCAGCAAACAGCTTCATGGTCTCGGGGCCGATGTCGCAGCCTTCCATATCAGCGGGAATAGCGCTGATGGGCACGATGGTCACGTCCACGGGAGCATCGATGGGATCGGGGAAGTCCTTGATGCAGGCTGCATCCACGGGCAGCAGCAGCTTGACGCCCTTCTCCTTGGCCTTAGCCATCATTTCCTTGCAGTAGTCCAGCTTGGTGTCGTCGCACAGGCTCTTGCCGACCTCGTAGCCCTGAGCCTTGGCAAAGGTGTAAGCCATGCCGCCGCCGATGATCAGGGTGTCGACCTTCTCCAGCAGGTTGGAGATGACGTTCAGCTTATCAGCGACCTTAGCGCCGCCCAGAATAGCGGTGAAGGGACGGACGGGGTCGTTGACGGCGTTGCCCAGATACTTGATCTCCTTCTCCATCAGGTAGCCGACAGCGGTATCCTTGATGTAGTCGGTGACACCTGCGGTGGAGCAGTGTGCACGGTGGCAGCTGCCGAAGGCGTCGTCCACATAAGCGTCAGCCAGAGAAGCCAGCTCCTCGCTGAACTCGGGCATGTTCTTGGTCTCTTCCTTGCGGAAACGGGTGTTCTGCAGCAGAACGACGTCGCCGTTGTTCATGGCAGCCACAGCAGCCTTTGCGTTCTCGCCCACAACGTTGTCGTCATCGGCAAACACAACGGTCTTGCCCAGCTTTGCGCTCAGAGCCACAGCAACGGGAGCCAGGCTGAACTTAGCCTCGGGGCCGTTCTTGGGCTTGCCCAGATGGCTGCACAGGATGACCTTAGCGCCATCGTTGACCAGCTTCTGGATGGTGGGCAGTGCTGCATTGATGCGGTTCTCGTTGGTGATGACACCGTCCTTCATCGGGACGTTGAAATCGCAGCGGACAAGCACCTTCTTGCCGCAGTAGTTCTGATCGTCGATCGTCTTCTTACCTAAACCCATGGTAAAAACTCCTCTCAAGTTATAATTCTGAACCAGAGTCTCGCTCACAATCGGGGCGTTGCCCCGTACAGCTACTATTATAAACAAAAACTGCGTGTATTGCAAGGATATGAGATAGATAATTGTTTAACAAACATTTGCCATTGTTGCACGGAAATGTGTCTATTTTGCCCGAAGTGCGGTTTTTTCTGCCCCCAGACGCCGGAAATGCTGTTTTCCTTCACGACAAAAGGGGTCGAAAAACGCACACAGGCGTTTCTCGACCCCAAATAAAAATAATTTTTCCGCTGTTGATGCGTTATGCAAAATATTCCTGTGCGCGGCGGGCGGCATCGTTGATGCAGTCCCGCAGCTGATCCAGCGTATCAAACTTTTTGCTGGGGCTCAGGTAGGCGTAGAACTCCACCACCGGGTCGGTGCCGTACAGGTCACCGGAAAAGCCCGGGATAAAAGTCTCGCAGGTCACCTTGGTGGCGTCATCGTTCACAGTAGGGCGGCTGCCCAGACCGGTGGCCGAGGGATACCACACCCCGTTGATGCAGGTGCGGGTGATATAAATGCCGCTGCGAGGCATCTGGAAGCCCTGCGGGTACAGCTGGTTGATGGTGGGCACCCCAAGGGTGTGTCCCAGCCCTGCCCCGTGCTGTACCGCAAAGCGGATGGCGTAGGGCATGCCCAGCATGGCGTTGGCGGCCGGGATGTCCCCGCCCTCCAGCGCAGTGCGGATGCGGGTAGAGGACACCGGCTTTTCCTCAAACTGTGCCATGGGCACCACCACTACCTCTACCCCAAGGGGGGCGCAGAGGGTGCGCAGCAGCTCCGGCGTACCGGCAGCTTTTGCGCCAAAGGTGAAGTTTTCGCCGCAGAACAGCGCCCGGGCGTGGCAGTTTTTCACGATGCCGCGCACAAACTCCTCCGGGCTCAGTGCCTTGATCGCCTCAAAGTCCGGGGTGAGGTAATACTCCACCCCAAGGCTGTGGATCAAGGCGTGCTTATCCTCGGTGGAAAGCAGGCGCTTGCCCTTCATTTTATTTTCCACCGGCAGGCGGAAGGTGAACACCGCCGGGGCTGCATCATGGGCCTTTGCCCATTGCACCGCCCCTTCGATCACCGCCCGGTGGCCGATATGGATGCCGTCAAAGTAGCCCATGGCCACGGCGGTGCCCTTTTCGGGCTGTGCCAGCGGCAGCGGGGCAAACTGAGAAATGATCTGCATGGGTCTTGTTTCCTTTATTGCTCAATTACGTTCCACGAACAGTTTTTCCACCCGGAGCACCCCGCCGGTGATGTTGGCAAGGCCAAGGAACTGCCCGGCGGCATTGCGCACCCGGTAGCGTCCGTCTGCCGCCGGGTAGCGGCTGGTGGGGCAGCCGTTGTACAGGTGCTGCTCCACCCATGGCTCCACCACCAGCAGCGGCAGCGGGGTGAACACGCTTTCCACCGGCAGCATCAGTGCTTCCAGTGCAGCGCTCCCCTGCTCCTTTGCGGCAAGGATCTCTTCCAGCGTGTGGGCGTCCGCTTCGGTGTACAGACCGGCAGAAGTGCGGCGCAGCGCGCTCATGGTGCCCTTCTGCCCCATGGCGGCGGCGATATCCTCCAGCAGCGTGCGGATATAGGTGCCCTTGGAGCAGCGCACCGTAAGCACATATTCGTTTTCTGCCGGGCTGCCGCCGTACTCAATGCCGTAGATCTCAATGGGGCGCGCCTTGCGCTCCACAGTCACGCCCTCGCGCGCCAGCTTATACAGCGGCTGGCCGTTGATCTTGACCGCCGAGTACATGGGCGGCACCTGCATCTGCGGGCCGATGAACTGCGGCAGCACAGCCAGCAGTTCCTTCTCTCCGGCGGTGACGGGTGCAGTCTCCAGCACCGTGCCGGTGCTATCGCCGGTATCGGTGCGTGCACCCAGGCGCAGGGTGGCGCGGTAGGTCTTGTCGTGGTTCAGCTGCAGGTCCACCGCCTTGCTGGCACCGCCGCAGAACACCGGCAGAACGCCGGTGGCCATGGGATCCAGCGTACCGCTGTGCCCCAGCTTGCGGGTGCCCAGCACGCCGCGCAGCTTTGCCACCACGTCAAAGCTGGTCCAGTCCATGGGCTTGTCTACGATCAGGATGCCCTGCATCATGCTTCCTCCTGTGGTGCGTCCAGTTCGGCTTCCACCTCTGCAAGGATCGCATTTTTGGCGTTTTCAAGGTCGCCCAGCAGCTCACAGCCCGCTGCGCGGGTGTGGCCGCCGCCGCCCAGCCGCCGTGCGATGGCACAGGCGTCCACGCCCTTTGCGGTGCGCACGCTGATGCGGTAGCTGCCGCCGGGCTGCTGGCGCAGGGTCAGGCCAACCTTAACGCCCTCGATGCTGATGGGCAGGCTGGTCAGTTCCTCCAGATCCGCGGGGTCTACCCCGCTCTGCCGGATCTCGTCCCGCGTCAGGTAGATCAGGGCGCAGCGGCCGTCCAGATAGTATTCCAGATGGTTGCGGGCGATGCGCTCGGCCTCCATGCGGGCACGGGGCTTGGTGTCGAAGAGCAGGGTGTTCAGCTCCTCCACATGACAGCCGGCCTCAATGAGCTTTGCCGCCACCGTGTGGGTGTTGGCCGTGGTGGAGGAAAACTTGAAGCAGCCAGTGTCGGTGGCAATGCCGGTGTACAGGCAGTCTGCAATGTGGGGGGTGATAGTTACCCCCATCTCCACGATGACCTGATACAGCAGCTCCGCTGCCGCAGCGGCACCGGCATCCAGAAGGGTAAAATCGGCATAGCCGTTGTTGCCTGCGTGGTGGTCGATGCACAGGTCTACATGGCGTGCAAACTGCGGCACACCGTTATTTTCTCCAAACAGCTGCAAACCGGCCACGTCCACTGCGATCACGGTGCGGGGCTCAAACTCGCCCTTGAACAACCGTGGGTTCGTAAAGGCGTAGCGGGACGGAATGGCATCAGAGCAGAGCACCGCCGTTGTTTTTTCCAGCGCTTTGAGCGCATAGTACAGGGCGCTGCCGCAGCCGATGGTGTCACCGTCCGGGTTTTTGTGGCACAGAATCAAAATGTTGTCCGCAGTCAGCAGGCGCTGCGCCATCTGCTGCACATCCAGTTGTTCTGTCATCCAATGATCCATCCTTTCCGCAAAGGCAGTCAGTCCTCGGTCTGTTCGGTATCGGCAGACTGTGCTTCTTCCTCGCCGTTCACATTCAGGCTGCGCAGCAGCTCGTTGATGTGGGCGGCGTAGGCGGCACCGTCATCCTCCACAAAGATGAAGCGGGGTGCCTTGCGGATGTGCATTTTTTTGCTGACCTCGGTGCGCACATGGCCTGCAGCACGGTTCAGCGCTTCGATTGCGGGCTTGGGGCCGTCTGCGCGGCCCATCACGCTTACATACACTTTTGCCACATCCAGATCCGGCGTCACATCCAGACGGGTGACGGTCAGCAGACCGCCCTCCAGCCGCGGGTCCTTCAGCCGGCCGATGATGGCAATGACCTCGCGCTTCATATCCTGCGCAAGACGGCCCATATTTTTCTGAGACATTCCGTTTCTCCTTTAAAAAGAAAACCCTCTCAGCCTCGCTTCGCTTGGCAGCTCTCCCGATGGGCGAGCTTTTTGCGCGGATACGGGATGCTTTTCCGTTTCTCTGCAAGCCTCCTGCCTCGGGAGAGGCGGCATTGCGTCAGCAATGACGGAGAGGGTTATTTTAAATCTTAGTCGCGGTATTCTTCCATCTTGAAAGCTTCGTACACGTCGCCTTCCTTGACGTCCGCAAACTTCTCCAGGGTCACGCCGCACTCGTAGCCCTCGGCCACTTCCTTGGCGTCGTCCTTGAAGCGCTTTAGGGATGCGATCTCGTCCTCGGCAATAACGATGCCGTCACGCACCACACGCACCTTGCTGTCGCGGGTGATCTTGCCGCTGGTCACGCGGCAGCCTGCAACGGTGCCCACGTTGGAGATCTTGTACACCTGACGCACCTGCAGCTCGCCCAGAGAGACCTCGCGGAACTTGGGTGCCAGCATACCCTTCATAGCGTCGGTAACATCGTTGATGGCATCATAAATGACGCGGTACATACGCATTTCCACCTTGGTGGCAGCGGCTTCTTCCTTAGCCACGTTGTCCGGGCGGACGTTGAAGCCGATGATGATGGCGTTGGAGGCATCGGCCAGATCCACGTCGGACTTGCTGATAGCGCCGACACCGGCGTGGATGACGCGCACGCGCACCTCATCGTTGGAGATCTTCTCCAAGCTCTGCTTCACAGCCTCGGCAGAGCCCTGCACGTCGGCCTTGACCACGATAGCCAGTTCCTTCATGTCGTTCTGTGCCATCTGGCTGAACAAGTTATCCAGCGTGACCTTCTGGAAGGAGGAGAACTGCTTCTCCTTGGCGGCAGCAATGCGCTGCTCGGCCAGCTCACGGGCCAGACGCTCGTCCTCAACAGCCTCGAACAGGTCGCCTGCCTCGGGCACGGCGGTCAGGCCGGTGATCTCCACAGGGGTAGAGGGGCCGGCATCGGTGAGCAACTGACCCTTGTCGCTGCGCATGGTGCGCACGCGGCCCACAGCGGTACCGGCAATGATGACGTCGCCGGAGTGCAGGGTGCCGTTCTGCACCAGAATGGTGGCAATGGGGCCCTGACCCTTGTCCAGACGGGCCTCGACGACTGCACCCTTGGCGCGGCGGTTGGGGTTTGCCTTCAGCTCCATGACCTCAGCTTCCAGAGCAATGCGCTCCAGCAGGTCGTTGATGCCCATGCCGGTCAGGGCAGACACCGGGATGCAGGCCACATCGCCGCCCCAGTCCTCGGTGATGATGCCGTACTTGGTCAGGCCTTCCATCACGCGCTCGGGGTTTGCGGTGGGCTTATCCATCTTGTTCATTGCCACGATGAGCTTGACATTTGCAGCCTTGGCGTGGTTGATGGACTCGATGGTCTGGGGCATGATGCCGTCGTCGGCAGCAACCACCAGAACTGCAATATCGGTCATGTTGGCACCGCGGGCACGCATGGAGGTGAACGCCTCGTGGCCCGGGGTATCCAGGAAGGTGATGAGGCTGTCGTTGACCTTGACCTGATATGCACCGATGGCCTGCGTGATGCCGCCGGCCTCGCCTGCGGTAACGTTGGTCTTGCGGATGGCATCCAGAATACTGGTTTTGCCGTGGTCAACGTGGCCCATAACGCAGACCACCGGGGGACGCTCCACCAGATCCTCCTGTGCATCCTCTTCCTGCGTGAACAGGCGCTCCTCGATGGTAACGTGCACCTCGTGCTCGACCTTTGCGTGGAACTCCTCAGCCAGCAGAGCTGCGGTATCGAAATCGATCACGTCGTTGATGGCGTGCATCTCGCCCATCTGCATGAACTTGGCAATGACCTTGCCAGCCTGCTGCTTCAGGCGGGCAGCCAGCTCGCCCACGGTGATCTCATCGGGGATCATCACCTTCAGCTGGGCGTTGCGCGCCTTTTCCAGCTGGATGCGCTGCAGACGCTCGAACTCGGTCTCGCGCTTGCCCTTCTGGAACTGCTGGCGCTGACGCTGGCCGCGCTGGGTGAACTTCTGCTTGTTGCCCTGCGGGGTGGGCTTGCGGCGGTTCTCGGTGTTCTTGGTGGAGGCCAGATCATCGTAACGGGCATCGAAACGGTCCACGTTCATATCCACAGTGCGGGTATCCACGGTGACCTGATTGTCCTCGCGGCGGACAGAAACTGCCTGTGCGGGGGCAGCGGTAGCCTTTGCGCCGGTCTCGCGTGCCAGCTCGCTGAAGGAAACGGTCTTTTCCTCGCGCTTCTTGTGCTGCTCAGGCTTCTTATCGCCATGCTTGCCGTTGTTGTTATTGTTGTTTGCCTTGGGCTGCTCGGCCTTTGCGGCGGGCTGCTGGGGCTTTTTGTCAGCCTTGGGAGCCTCGGGCTTCTTCTCAGCCTTCTTTTCGGCTTTCTGCTCAGCCTTTTTCTCAGCCTTGGGCTCCTCCTTGGGAGCCTTGGCGCTGTTCAAAAACTCGTCCAGATTTGCCACGCTGTTATCCTTGCTGAACTTCTCCAGCAGATAGTTCAGCTCGTTCTCCTCCAGATTGGAGCTGTTCTTCTTGCCGGTGCTGCCCATGGCGGTCAGCTCATCCAGCACCTTCTTTGTAGAAAGGTTCAGATCCTTTGCAAAGTCACTCACTTTATATTTTACGATCATTCGCTCATATCCTCCTCATTTTTGATTGCTCCGCAGTCCGACAGGCGGTCGAAGCAGAGCTTTGCGAGGTTGCGGTCGGTCACCGCGTAAACAGCCACGGGCTTGTGGCTGATATCGGCCAGCTTATCCTGCGTCAGCGGCATGGTGAACACGTCCACCAAGTCGCCCACGGCATAGTTCAAACGCTGCAAAGTCTTGGGGCTGATATCCGATGCGGTCATCACCAGCCATGCCTTGCTTTTTACGCAGGCTTCCTCCACGGCGTCAAAGCCCATGGTCAGCGCACCGGCCTTGCGGCACAGGCTCACGGCCTGATACAGCGCCTCCTCCGGGGGCAGCTTGGGTTTTGCGGGGGCGTTATTCTTTTTTGCCATCGGCTGCTGCCTCCTTTGCGGCTGCGGCCAGCTGTACAGCCAGCGCATCGTATACCTCGGCGGGAACCGGCTGCTCAAAGCAGCGCTCCAGCGCCTTTTTCTTCTTTGCCTTGGTCAGGCAGTCCGGGTCCGGGCAGAGATATGCGCCGCGCCCCGGCTTTTTGCCTACCAGATCAATGCTGATCTCCCCGCTGGGTGCGCGCACCACGCGCACCAGCTCCTTTTTGGGGCGGCTGGTCATGCAGCCGATGCACTGGCGGGCAGGGATCTTTTTTTGTGCCATCCGGTTTCCCTCCTTCGGCAGATGGTGCCGGGCTTATTCAGCGTCTGCTGCGTCCTTCTTGGGCTCCTCGTCCTCGCCGTAGTAGCCGCTCTCGGGACGGATATCAATGTTGTAGCCGGTCAGGCGGGCGCACAGGCGGGCGTTCTGACCCTTGTTGCCGATGGCCAGGCTCAGCTGCTGGTCGGGCACGGTGACGCGGCAGGAGCGGGTCTCGCCGGGCAGCAGCTCCACCTTGACCACCTTGGCGGGGCTCAGGGCTGCGGAGATGAACTCAGAGATATCCTCGCTCCACTTGACGATGTCGATCTTCTCGCCGCCCAGCTTTTCCACAACAGCGGCCACGCGGGCGCCGTGCTCGCCGATGCAGGCGGAAACGGGGTTGACGTTGGGATCCTTGGACCAGACAGCCATCTTGGTGCGGGCACCGGCCTCGCGGCTGATGGCCTTTACCTCCACAGTGCCGTCAAAGATCTCGGGCACTTCCAGCTCAAACAGGCGCTTGACAAGGCCGGGATGGGTGCGGCTGATCATCACGCGGGGGCCGCGCTCGGTGCTGACCACGTCCACGATGTAGACCTGCAGGGTCTCGCCCTCGGTGTACACCTCGCCGGGCACCTGCTCGTTGCGGGGCAGAACTGCCTCGCCGCCCTTGCCCAGATCCAGCGCCACGATGCCCTTCTCGGTATCCACGCGGGTAACGGTGGCCTGCACGATGTCATGTGCGCGGGACTGGATCTCGCTGAGCTGCTGGTTGCGCTCGGCCTCACGGATGCCCTGACGGATGACGTGCTTTGCGGTCTGGGCGGCAATGCGGCCAAAATCGCGGGTCTTGAGCGGGGTGATGATGCGGTCGCCCACCTCGTAGCTGCTGCGGATCTTGCGCGCCTCGGTCACGCCGATCTCGGCGTGCTCGTCGTACCAGTCCTCGTCTGCCACGATGTCCTGGATCAGTGCCACGTCAAAGCGGCCGGTGTCGGGGTCGATGTCCACACGGATGTGATCCTCCTCGACCTCGTAGTTCTTCTTGACGGCAATGATGATAGCCGCCTTGATCTTTTCGATCAGGTATTCTGCGGTGATGCCGCGCTCATGCTCCAGCATGGAGAGCGCTTCAAAAAAGTCCTTATTCGCTGCTGTCATTTTTCGGGTTCCTCCTATATATTTTGTTCTCTTTTCTCCATCAGAGACGGTACTTCTCAGTTGAACAGGTCCTCATCGTCGCACAGCTGCACGCCGGAGGCTGCGTTCACCTCAAAGGTCACGGGGCCGTTCTCGGTTTCCAGTGTCACGGTGCTGCCCTCGCGGCCGGTCAGGATGCCGGACAGCTCCCGCACGCCGTCAGCGTTGGGGCGGATGAGCTTTGCCCGCACCTTCTGGCCCTTCAGTGCCTCGTAATGCTCCGGGCGGGTCAGCTTGCGGCCAAGGCCGGGGCTGCCCACTTCCAGATAATAGCTCTGGTCGATGGGGTCTGCCTCATCCAGAATGGGGTCCAGTGCGTGGGACACCTCTGCACAGGTGTCGGTATCCATGGTGCCGTCCCGGTCGATGAGGATGCGAAGATACCAGTCCGGCCCTTCCTTCTCAAAAACCACATCCCACAGGCGCAGACCCATGCCTTCCACCGTGGGACGGACAAGCGCTTCCACTCTCTGCGCGGTGTTGCCGCCAGACTGCTTCGCCATAAAAAACCTCCAAACAAACAAGAAACGCGGACCTTGCGGCCCACGTTTCAGGTTAAACTATATCGTACTACTAGAATATAGCATACTCTTGCGATTTATGCAAGCATTTTCGCAATTTTTTTGCAGTTGCACACCCTTTTGGGCTTTTTACAGCACCCAGACGCCATTTTCAAACAGCGGCACGGTGCGGCCGTCGCGGCATTTGCCGGTGATGCGGCTGTCCTCGGCACCGATCATCACGTCCTCGTGCAGAGAGGAGTGGTTCATGCCGCGGGCTGCCAGCTCTTCCTTGGAAAGGCCGGTGCCGCCCACGGTGGTTCCGGGGTAGCTGTCGCCAAAAGCGATGTGGCAGGCGGCGTTCTCGTCAAACAGGGTGTTGTAGAACAGCTTGCCGCTGCGGTTGATGGGGCTGGAGGCGGGCACCAGTGCCACCTCACCGATGTGGCGTGCGCCCTCGTCGGTGTCCAGCAGCTGCCCCAGCAGGTCTGCGCCCTCGTCGGCGCCGTGCTCCACCACCTTGCCGTCCTTGAAGGTAACATGGAAGTTTTTGATGAGCTGTCCGTTAAAGACGTAGGGCTTTGTGCCGTAAACGATGCCGTCCACCTTATCCTTATGGGGTGCGGTGAACACCTCCTCGGTGGGGATGTTGGGCAGGAAGGGCACGCCCTTCTCGTTTTTGCTGCCGGCGCTCTCCCACACGGCCTGCTCGGCCAGACCCACGGTCAGGTCGGTGCCGTTGGCGCTTTCAAAATGCACACTTTCCAGATCAAGGGCGTTCATCTTTGCGCCCAGCTCGTTCAGACGGTCCAGATGCTTCTGCCACTCCCCTACCGGGTCGCCGCCGGTCACGCGGCAGGTGTCGAAGATCAGCTTCCACTGTGCTTCAATAGCGGCGGCAGTGTCCAGCTCCGGGAACATCTTCTTTGCCCACGGCTCTGCGGGCAGAGCAGCGATGGACCACTGCACACGGTCGTTCATGGTGTACTCCCGCCACGGCTGCATAAAGCTGCGGTTGGCGCTGTTCACCCGGCTGATCTTAGCGCCATCCAGCCCGGCAAACAGTTCCGGGTCGTCCGCGATAAGGTGCAGCACGCACACACCGCCCTCGCTCTCGGCGTAATCCAGATAGCGGCGCAGCTGCCAGCCCTTGTGGTCGGTCAGTGCCTCCTCGCTGCCCAGTTCCATACGGATGCGGGTAACGGCGTCATCCTGCCAGTTCACCTGCACGTCCCGCGCACCGGCTTCGTAGGCGCTGCGCACGCACAGCCGTGCCAGCGGGGCACCTTCCAGCGGGCAGTTGATAATCAGGGTCTGCCCCGGCTGCGGGTTCACACCCACCCGGACGATAAAATCTGCATACTTTTGCAGCAATTCGTTAAAGTTTTCCACGTTAGAACCTCCTGTGGTGCATAGCCACCGTTGTTTTTTCTCAGTATACCGCGTTCCGGCGTTTCTGTCCACTATGGGCAGAGCTGCCGCTCACCCCTCCGATTTAAAAAAGGCGCGGGTCATCTGCACCACCGTGCCGGAAAGCAGCAGCAGCGCAATGAGGTTCGGGATGCTCATCAGGCCGTTGAAGGTATCGGCGATGCTCCACAGCAGGCCAAGGTCCATGGTAGCGCCCAGAATGGCTACCAGAGCATACACCACAAAGAAGGGGCGTGCCACCTTGTTGCTCTTACACAGGAACACCAGAAAGCGGGAGCCATACAGACCCCAGCCGATGATGGTGGAAAAGGCAAAGCAGCACAGCGCCACAGCGGTAAAAATGGAAGCCCAGCCGCCGTAGGTAATAGTAAAGCCGGAGATGGTCAGCTCGGCACCGGCCGCTGCGCCGTAGCTGACCGGGGTGCCGCTGCACAGGATGACCAGCGCGGTCAGGGTGCAGATGACGATGGTATCGGCAAACACCTCAAAAATACCGAACATGCCCTGCTTGACCGGCTTTTTGGTGTCGGCGCAGGCATGGGCGATAGAACCGGTGCCAAGACCGGCCTCGTTGGAAAAGATGCCGCGGGAAACGCCCTTTTGCATACTGACGAACAAGCTGCCGATAGTGCCGCCGGTAAAGGCAGCGGGGTTGAACGCACCCGCCACAATGGATTCCAGCACATAGGGCAGGCGGGAGAAGTTGAGCGCAACCACGCCCACCGAAAGCACAATATAGAACAGCGCCATAAAGGGCACCAGCTTCTCGCTTACGCTGCCAATGCGCTTGATGCCGCCCAGCAGCACCAGCGCCACCAGCACCGCCACAAGGATGCCAACGATGAGGTTGAGGGTGGACAGAAAGCCGCTGCCCACCAGCCCGTATTCCAGCAGAGCGGTATCCACCGCTGCCACGATGGTATTTACCTGCGTTGCGTTGCCGGTGCCGAACACGGTCAGCACGCCGAACAGCGCATACAGCACCGCCAGAAACTGCCAGCGGTGGCCAAGGCCGTTTTTAATATAGTACATCGGGCCGCCCACCCATTCGCCGGTATCGCTGCGCTCCCGGAAATGCACCGCCAGCGTCACCTCGGCAAACTTGGTGCACATGCCCAGCAGCGCAGAGCACCACATCCAGAACACGGCACCCGGGCCGCCGATGGCGATAGCGCCCGCCACACCGGCAATGTTGCCGGTGCCCACCGTGCCCGCCAGCGCGGTGCACACCGCCTGAAAAGGGGTCATGGCACCGTCCGAGGCATCCCGCTTGCGGAACATCCGTCCCACGGTGGTGCGGATGGCGTAGGGGAATTTGCGGATCTGCAAAAAGCCCGTGCGGACACTGAGCAGCAGCCCCACGCCAATGATGCACACCATGGCGGGGATGCCCCAGATAAAGCTGTTCACCGCCTGATTGACGGCGGCAATGGTCTCGATCATATACTTCCACATCCTCTGTAATATCTTGCGCACTGACAGTTTTTGTCAAAACACGAAAATTATTTTACCGTACTTTTCCCGTAGTGTCAATGAAAAATAGGGACGTCATGAAACGTCCCTATCAGAAATTCTTATTTTTTATGTGTGACCGCCCTGCGGTAAACGATACCGGAGACCACCGCCGCCAACACCTCGGTAAGCCAGAAGGCGTGCCACACGCCGTCTGCGCCCAGCCAATTGCACAGCAGTGCAGCCAGCGGCATGATGAAAACGACGTACCGGCACAACGCGATGACCAGAGATTCCGCGCCCTTGCCAAGACCCTCCAGTGCACCGGAAGCGGTGGTGGAGACTGCCGAGATAACAAAACCGATGCTGATGATGCGCAAGGCGGTCTGCCCGGCGGCGATGGTTTCGGGGTTCTGGGTGAACAGCCCCATCAGCTGTCCGGAGGCAACCTGACAGATGACCGTGCCCGCCGCCATGATGGCAGCGCTCATGAGCAGGGTCAGCTGGAACAGCTTTTTCACCCGGGCGTGCTCCCGCGCACCGTAGTTGTAGCCGATAAGGGGACGCATACCCTGCACGAAGCCGTTGGCGGGCAAGTACAAGAAGGTCTGCAATTTATAATAGATGCCCAGCACCACCACATAGCTCTGAGAAAAGGCCGCCAGCAGCCCGTTAAGGAATGTAACCAGCAGCGAGGGCAGCGCCAGATTCAGGATTGCCGGAATGCCGATGGCGTACAGTCTGCCATCCAGCATTGCATCCGGGCGCAGGCAGCGGCGGCGCAGCCGCACCGGCAGCTCGGTGCGCAGGTAGACCACAAGGTAGACCGCCACGCTGAGCGCCTGACCGATGCCGGTAGCCAGTGCCGCGCCTGCAATGCCCATGGCAGGCACCGGCCCCAGCCCAAAGATGAGTACCGGGTCCAACAGAATATTGCACACGCAGCCGGTGATCAGGGCGATCATGGACACCTTCATGCGGCCCACCGCCTGAAAGATCTTTTCAAAGGCCAGCGAGACCATGTTCACGACCAAAAACAGGAACACGATGGTGGAGTAGGTGATACCGGCAGCGATCAGCCCCTCGTCCTGCGTAAAGCGGCGCAGAAAGCCGGGCATGATGGCGATGCTGACCGCCATCATCACCACGCCGTGCACAAGGCTGAGCACAAAGCCATGGGTGGCGGCCGTCTCGGCCTTTTCGCGGTCGCCCGCGCCCAGATACAGCGCGATCATGGCATTGATGCCGATGCCAAAGCCGATGGCAATGGCATTGGAAAAATTCTGGATGGGGAACACCAGACTTAACGCGGTCATGGCGTCCTCGCTGATGCGTGCCACAAACAGGCTGTCCACGATGTTGTAGAGGCTGTTCACCAGCATGGAGATCACGTTAGGCAGCGCCATCGAGAGCAGCAGCGGCAGCACCGGCTTCTCCTTCATAAAAGTTTCGTTCATTGAAAAATTTCACCTGCTATCTGTAAAAAGTAAAAATGTGGCGGGCACAGCATCGGCTTGCAGCCGGTTTCCGGCGCACAAAAAAGCCACACAATGACCCTTTAAAGGTCATTGTGTGGCGAAAAGTAGCAATGTTGCTGTAAAAATCCACACGGTTTTTATGATCGCGGCAGCTGTCCGCGATATGCACCCTGCGCATTTGCGGGCTGCAACTCTGGCAGAATACCACATCCCCGGCGGTATGTCAAGGGGTTTCGGTGCAAAAGTATGACTTTTACAAGTGCTTGACCATTTTTACAGCAGGCGCTACAATAAGGCAAACCGGCTTTACGGGAGGGCATTATATATGAAATGGATGATCGCATCAGACCTGCACGGCTCCTATTATTATGCGCAGCAGCTGCAACAGGCCTTTGAACGGGAGCAGGCCGACCGCCTGCTGTTTCTGGGAGACCTGCTCTACCACGGCCCCCGCAACGACCTGCCCCGGGACTACGCCCCCAAGCAGGTCATCCCCCTGCTGAACAGCCTTGCGTCCAAGCTGCTGTGCGTGCGCGGCAACTGCGACGCCGAGGTGGACCAGATGGTGCTCAATTTCCCGGTGCTGGCAGATTACGCCGTGCTGCCGGTGGGGCAGCGGCTGGTCTACGTCACCCACGGCCATGTGTTCAACCTGAACCATCTGCCGCCCCTTGCCCCGGGAGATATTTTGCTCCACGGTCACACCCATGTGCCTGCATGGACGGACTTCGGGCAGGGGAATCTTTACCTGAATCCCGGCTCCGTGAGCATTCCCAAGGAAAACACCGCCCACAGCTACATGACCTTAGAGGGAAACACCGTCTGCTGGAAAACTATGGAAGGCGCGTGCTACCACCAGTTACAGTTGTGATAATGTTGTGATATTATACTTTTTCCCGGAAAAAGCCGGAAAACCCCTTGACGAACCGCCCGAAATGCTGTAAACTAAGTACAACCTTTAAAAATAGAGGGAGCTGTAAGCTTTGTACTGAACGCAGGCGGTGCAAAGTGTAGCAGTAAACCCCATAAGGCATCATAAAAAGACACCGGAGGCTTTGCATCAGCTTCCGGTGTTTTTTTATGTGCCGCCGGGCTATCTTTTGCTGCGCGGTCATGCTACAATAGAAAGAAAACGCGAATTGCAGGAGGAATTATGGATTTTTACGGAACCATCGGCCCTGCCTGTGCCGATGTAAAGCTTTTGCAGCAGATGGTGGAAGCCGGCATGACCGGCATCCGCATGAATCTTTCTCACGGGCCGCTGGCAGCGCACAAGGACTGGCTGGCGCTGCTGCGCAAGGCCGGGGTAAAAAAGCTGCTCATCGACCTGCAAGGGCCGGAATTGCGCATCGGCCGTTTGCCGCAGCCTCTGTCCCTGACCGCCGGGCAGACCGTGCGTCTGGGCGCGCAGGGCATCCCCTGCCCTGCTGCGCTGGTGCAGGGCGTGCAGCCGGGGCAGGAGCTGCTGCTGGATGACGGCAAGCTGCTGGCACGAGTGGACACCGCAGAGCCGGACGCGCTCGTGTGCACCGTAGTGCGGGGCGGCGTGCTGCAAAGCCGCAAAAGTCTGGCAGCACCGGGGGCAGACATCCAGATGCCCACCCTGACCGCTGAGGACAAGGAAAACCTTGCCATCGCAGCGGATTGCGGCGTTACCGGGGTCATGCTGCCCTTTGTGCGCGGCGCTGCGGATATCCGCAGCCTGCGGCAGGCGCTGGCAGAGGCCGGTGCGCCGCAGCTGAAAATTCTTGCCAAAATCGAAAACCTTGCGGGCGTACAGGCGCTGCCGGAGTTTTTGCCGCTGGTGGATGAAATCGTCATTGCCCGGGGCGACCTTGGCAACGCAATGCCCCTGTGGGAGCTGCCCCGCTGCCAGAAGCAGCTTTCTGCTGCCTGCCGGGCAGCCGGAGTGCCTTTTATGGTGGTGACCCAGATGCTGGACAGCATGCACACCCGGGCAGTGCCCACCCGCGCCGAGGTGAGCGACATCTACAACGCCGTACTGGACGGCGCATCCAGCCTGATGCTCACCGGCGAGACCGCCGCCGGGCAGTACCCTGTGCAGGCCATGGAGTATCTGGTGCGCACCGCCCGCACGGCGATGTGATAAGTAACGATTTATAATGCCCTCCGCTGCGCTCTGGGCATTTTCAGCGGAAAGATTATTTATATTCGCCAATCGGGAAAATCTGCGGATTTTCCCGATTGGCCTTTTCACGGGAGGGTCGCAGCGGAGGGCATTCCCAATCGTCCCTCCTTAGAGACATTTTTCCGCAAAAGCGGCAAAGGGATAGCATCTTTTGTCTGCTTCCTGTATAATACAGGTAAAATCAACTGAAGTCAGAAAGGTTTATCGTTTATGGGCATCGTAGTCATCGGAGCTGTTTTTGTGGATATCAAGGGCTATCCCCTTTCCACCTATATTCCCGGCGGGCGCAACGCCGGACGCATCGAGCAGGTACACGGCGGCGTGAGCCGCAATGTGGTGGAAGATATCGCCAACGTGGAGCTGCGCCCCACCTTTGTGGGTCTGGTGGACGACACCGGCATGGGACAGGACGTCATCGACAAGCTGGCAAAGCACAAGGTGAACACCCGCTTTATCCAGAAAAAGCCGGACGGCATGGGCACATGGTTGGCCATTTTTGACAACGACGGCGATGTGCACGCCGCCATCTCCAAGCGCCCGGACACCACCCCGCTGACCGGCCTGTTACAGGAGCAGGGCGATGCCATTTTTGCGGATTGCGATTCCATTGCGCTGGAACTGGATCTTGAAAAAGAGACGGTGAAGCAGACCCTGCGCTACGCCAAAAAGTACGGCAAAAAGGTGTTTGCCGTAGTCTCCAACATGAGCATCGCCATGGAGCGGCGGGATTTCTTGCAGCAGATCGATTGTTTCGTCTGCAACCAGCAGGAGGCCGGACTGCTGTTCTCGGACGACTACGACCACCTTTCCCCGGACGAGATGTGCCGGGTGCTCAGCAGCAACGTGCGCAGCGCCAATATCCCCAGCATGGTGGTAACCATGGGCGGGCAGGGCGCGGTATACGCCTGTGCGGACGGCAGCTGCGGCATCGTGCCCGCCAAAAAGGTGGACGTGATGGACACCACCGGCGCGGGGGACGCCTTCTTTGCAGGCACGGTCATCGGCCTGACCTACGGCAAAACGCTGGCAGAATCCTGCGAGATCGGCAGCCGTCTTGCTGCTTCGGTCATCTGCATCACCGAGAACGTCTGTCCCCGCTTCCGCCCGCAGGAGTTCGGGCTGGATGTACCGGTGGTGGACTGACGATTTAAACGGTTGGATTTTTGCGAAAAAACGCATTTTCCCCCTTGACAGAAGCGGCAGTTTCTGGTATCAATAAAAATGATAAAGGGGAGTAAAGGGCAGCCCGCCGGTCAAGGCTTTTTTCCGGCAGGCCGCTGCATGGCAGCGTCATCACGGCAGCAATGCCCGATGTCATGTGTTCGCTTGAGACTTTTGTCACAGATTTTACGCTGTGGCAAGGGTCTTTTTTTCTTGCCGCAGCATCAGAACAAAAGGAGGCAGAAAAACAATATGAATTTCTGGAACACATTCGCCGCGCTCTTTTCAAACTTCGGGGCGCTGACATGGCAGATGGTGGTCATGTGGGGCATCGGTGCCCTGCTCATTTACCTTGCCATCGTCAAAAAGATGGAGCCCAGTCTGCTGCTGCCCATGGGGTTCGGTGCCATTCTGGTCAATCTTCCCGCATCCGGTGCCATCACGCAGGGAGACACCGTTGGCCCCATCTCTGCCCTGTTCGAGGCAGGTATGTCCAACGAGCTATTCCCGCTGCTGCTGTTCATCGGCATCGGTGCCATGATCGATTTTGGCCCGCTGCTGGAAAAGCCGTGGCTCATGCTGTTTGGCGCAGCGGCACAGTTTGGCATCTTTTTCACCCTGTTTCTGGCCGGGTTCTTCTTTGATATGAAGGACGCCGCGTCCATTGCGGTCATCGGCGCAGCGGACGGTCCCACCGCCATTTTTGTGGCAAACACCCTGAAATCCCAGTATCTGGGCGCTATTATGGTGGCAGCTTACAGCTACATGGCACTGGTGCCCATCGTGCAGCCGCCGGTCATCCGGCTGCTGACCACCCAGAAGGAGCGCCGCATCCGTATGCCCTACGAAAAAGGCAATGTCACCCAGCTGACCAAGATCCTGTTCCCCGTTGTGGTCACAGTGGTCGCCGGTCTGGTGGCTCCGGCCAGCGTAGCACTGGTGGGCTTTTTAATGTTCGGCAACCTGCTGCGGGAGTGCGGGGTGCTGAACTCCCTGAGCGAGACCGCACAGAACGTGCTGGCAAACCTCATCACCCTGCTGCTGGGTCTGACCGTTGCCGGGCAGATGACCGCCGACAAGTTCGTCCGGCCGGATACTTTGCTCATCATGGCGCTGGGTCTTGTGGCCTTTATCTTTGATACCGCTGGCGGCGTGCTGTTCGCCAAGCTGCTGAACCTGTTCCTGCCCGAGGGCAAAAAGCTGAACCCCATGATCGGCGCGGCAGGCATTTCGGCCTTCCCCATGAGCGGACGCGTGGTCAACAAGATGGGTCTGGCCGAGGACAACCAGAATTTCCTGCTGATGTATTCCATCAGCGTCAACGTTTCCGGGCAGATCGCATCCGTCCTTGCCGGCGGACTGATCCTTTCCCTGATGGCTTAACGGAGGTGCCTTTATGCTTCATCTTTCTTCCTGGATGACCACCCTGCCCATGATGCTCATCGGCATGACCGGTATCCTGCTGGTCATCGGCTTTCTCGTGCTGGTGGTGATGGCGCTGAACTGCCTCACCCGCCGCAAGTAAGAGCCAAAAATTTTTATAAGCAAGCCGCCCGGGAGGATCTGCGGATCTTCCCGGGCGGCTTTTTTCACAGGTGCGGACGGCGCTGCTTTTGCCGGATTCATCCCCGGGCGTCCTGCCGGGTGGTGTGGAAGTACTCCTTGGGGGTCATGCCGTACTCCTTTTTAAAGGCGCGGAAAAAGTGGTTGTAACCGCCAAAGCCGCTGGTCTTGTACACCTCGGTGATTGGCAGCCCCTGCTCGATGAGGGTGCAGCAGCGGTCTAACCGCGCCTTTACGATATAGCGGTGCACCGTCTGCCCGGTCTGGCGCTTGAATTCCCGGGCAATATGCTCCCGGGAGACGAAGAACTCCTTCTCCAGCCGTTCCAGCGTCAGTTCCTCGGTAAGGTGCGCCTGAATAAACAAAAACACCTCATCCAGCATCAGGTGGTGGCGGCTGACCGGCGCGGTGTGGAACTCGGCGTGGATGCAGGCACGCAGCGCCAGCACCACGAACATCTGCAAAATGCCATGCTCGAATACCGCTGCACCGAACTGGGTGCGCTCCTGCGGGAGCATCAGCAACTTCCGGGCAAGGTTTTTCAGCAGCATATAGATCTGGCTGCCCGGGCGCACAGCCACCTGCCGGAAGGGCACCACGTTGAAGCTTTTTTCAAGGTCGGTATCCGCGTCCGAAAGCTGCGCCAGCGTCTGGGGGGGCAGCTGCACCCGAATAAGTTCCAGCGGGCCGTAAGCACCGGCGTATTCCAGTCTGCCGCCCTGACCGGGCTTGAAGATGATGAGATTCTGCTGCTGTGCTGGCAGCACCACCTCGCTGCACCGGAATACGCCGCTGCCCCGCATGACCAGAAACAAATCATAATACGCGCCGGAATAAAATTCCCGGACGGCGCTCTGCTCGAAAAAATAACGCTTGGCTGTATAGTTCACCAAAAACTCCTCCGTAAAACTGTCATGTGTAACAGTTTGTTGTACACAACAGAAAAGCACAACTGTTATAATTGCATAATACATCAATTTGCGATAGTTTTCAATCATTTTTTGGATATGTATTGATGGAAATTTAACGTATAATGCAAAGCGTAGAAAAGAGACTTGTGCGAAAAGTCTCGTGGTTTCACTGTTTTTAAGGAGGATAAAATACAATGGACCAGAAAAAGACCGTCCGACCCTTCTCCATGAAGGACAAGATCGGCTATACGCTGGGCGATCTGGGCTGCTGCTTCACCGAGCAGTACCGCGCCATGTATCTGTCGATCTTCTACACCCTGATCCTGCAGGTCAACCCCTTTCATGTGGGTATCCTGCTGCTGATCACCAAGATCTGGGACGCCGTGAACGACCCCATCATCGGCGCGATCGTGGACTCCCGCAAGGCCACCAAGGGCGGCAAGTTCATCCCTTGGATCCGCGCCTTCTCGTTCCCCATGGCAGTGCTGTGCATCCTTGGCTTTGTCAATGTGGGCAATATTAACTACGGCCTGCGTCTGGCCTACATGTTCGTTACCTACGTTCTGTACGAGGCACTGTACACCTGCGTCAATGTGCCCTTCGGCACCCTGTCCAGCGTGATGACCGATGATGTCAGCCAGCGCACCGCACTGTCCCGCTACCGCAGCCTTGGCGGCACCATCTT